>ENA-OQBJ01000147-OQBJ01000147.1-human-gut-metagenome-genome-assembly--contig:-NODE-147-length-36300-cov-3.821441_pt1 | contig 36300 bp, 36 predicted proteins | sample MGYA00242743_ERZ504545 | MGnify/ENA primary metagenome ERZ504545 (study PRJEB26092, sample SAMD00036252) | human gut metagenome | host: Homo sapiens | study: EMG produced TPA metagenomics assembly of... | reverse complement strand
GGTTCAGAGGTGTTGAAAAATTTGCTCCATGGGTGAATCATATATATTTTGTGACATGGGGGCATATCCCTTCCTGGCTGAATACAGATCATCCGAAGCTGACAGTTGTAAAACACGAGGATATATTCCGAAGCAGTATCTGCCCACATTCAGCAGTCATCCCATTGAACTGAATATGCATCGGATCCGAGGTTTATCCGAACAGTTTGTATATTTTAATGATGATACCTTCATCATAAATAAAATGGAACCGGAAGACTTTTTCAGAAATGGTCTTCCAAGAGACTATTGTATAGAAACAGCGTTGGTACAGGATGATATCAATAATCCGTTTGCCTGCATTCTTATGAACAATGCGGCACTTGTAAATATGCATTATTCAAAGAGAGAAGTGATTGGCAGAAACTGGAAAAAATGGTTTCATCCTGCATATGGAAAAATGGTATTCAGAAATATGCTGATGCTTCCGTACAGGGAGTTTTCCAGTTTTAAATATTCTCATATCTCAAGCTCTTTTTTGAAGAGTACCTTTGAAGAAGTGTGGAAGGAAGAGGGTGAAGTGCTGGACAGAGTATGCAGGACACGATTCCGTTCTCCGGGGGATGTAAATCAGTATGTGATGAAATACTGGCAGTATATGGAGGGAAAATATGAACCTCAATCACCGAAAATCGGGAAATTTTTTACCATAGGTCTTCACGACCGGCAGATACATGATGTACTCAGAAATCAGAAGTGTAAAATATTGTGTATAAATGATACGGAAAATATAGGAGATTTCAGACAACAGAAAAGAAATATCAAAGATTCTTTTGAGAGTATCCTTCCCGAAAAGTCTGCATTTGAATTATCTTACAAAGATTCCGGAGGCATGTATGACAAAAAAGTGCGATTAAAAAATATACGGAAAGGCTGGGCTTTTTCGGAATGATCCTGCACTATATCGGTCGTTTTATGACAAAAACAGAGCAGCAGGTCATTGGAAAGCTGACTGTGCGTTTTGGAAAAGTAAAGAAAAACCGGCTTGTGTTTAAAAATCGGGAAATGATGGACTGCACAGATAATCCGGAAGCTTTTTATGAATATCTTATAAGTTCCGGGTATAATAAAAAATATGAGATCATCTGGCTGGTCTCTGAAAAAAGAAAATTCAGAAATCAGAATACCGGAAATGTAAAATTTGTAACTGCTGAAAATAAATATGGATGGAGCAGTCCGCTGGCATATTATTATGGTGCTACAGCCGGATTTTTCTTTTATTCTCATAACAGTGCAGGACTGAACAGGTATCGGTGTAAAGGACAGACAGTTGTAAATCTGTGGCATGGGTGCGGTTATAAAGATGCAGAGCAGGGAAAGAAAAAACAGAATATAAAGCCTGATTTTGACTATGCACTTGTTCCCGGACCGGTATTTGTGAAAACGAAATCCGAACTATGGAACTGCGAACCGGACAGGCTGTTAATGATGGGATATCCCAGATATGACTGGATGCTGCATCGTCAATGAGTAAGGATGAAATTCTGGACAGTCTGTTCGGATGGAAAGGGAAAAAAACTGTTCTGTGGATGCCGACTTTCAGAAAAAGTGATCTGGGAGGGTGTGCGGAAAATGAAATTGAGCTTCCCTGTCAGCTTCCGGCAATACAGGATATGAACGAGCTGAAAGAACTGGACAGTTATCTAAGGGAGCAGGAGATTATTCTGATCATAAAGAAGCATCCGCTTCAGACGGAATGGGATGAGAATGAACAGGAGTTTACCAATATACGTTATGTTGCGGAAGCCCTGTTGGAGAAAAAACAGATAAAACTTTATGAACTGATAGGGATCAGCGACGGTCTGCTCTCTGATTACTCGTCAGTGGCAGTAGATTATCTGCTGTTGGACAGACCGCTTGGATATGTGCTTGCGGATTACAATATATATAAAGAAAAAAGGGGATTTGTATTTGAAGATCCGCTGGAATATATGCCGGGTGAGAAAATCTATAATGCCTGTGATATCAGAAAATTTATGAAACATCTGACTGATGGAACAGACAGTTACCGGCAGGAGAGAGCAAAGAATCTGAAACAGATGCACAATAAAACAGAAAACTATTGCAAAAGGCTTGCAGATTATTTACAATTGTAGCTGTTATATGAATGCGAAGAGAACAGTTATCTATTAATGCAATAAAACAGGGAGAATGTAATGGAGAAAAAAATAGGATATACACAGGGAACCTTTGATATGTTTCATATAGGACATCTGAACCTGATCAGAAATGCAAAAAAACATTGCGATTATCTGATTGTCGGTGTGAATGCGGATGATCTGGTAGAGTCATATAAAAACAAAAGACCGATCGTTCCGCTGGAAGAAAGGGCAGAGATTGTACGGGCCATCAGATATGTTGATGAGGTGATCGTGACGACAACCCTGGACAAAAAGCAGGTATGGGAAAAAGTCCACTTTAATGAAATCTATATCGGAGATGACTGGAAGGGCAATGCACGTTGGGAGAAGACTGGAAAAGAAATGGAAGAGCTGGGCGCTAAGCTGGTATTTCTGCCATATACCAAAGATACATCCTCAACGATGCTTCGTGAGAAATTAAAAGAATTCTAGGGAGCCAGATATGAAAAAAAGAATAAAAAAGAAAATAAAAAAACTGAAAAAATCCATTAACAAGATTAACAAGGTCAGAGTTCAAAAGGGAAGAAAAGCCATGTTGCAGGAGACATGGGCAACTGTGACCTATGGATTATATGATAATCGCAAGATCAGACGCCTTAAGAAATTCCCCCCTGCACTTGTAGAGAATAGAATGCTCTTTGAAACAAATGATGATTTTACGGATAATGGTCGTGCTTTGTTTGACTATCTTATTGAGAAAGGATACAACAAAAAGTATGAGATTGTATGGCTGGTCCATGAACCGTCTAAATATAAAGAATATCAGTTTGAAAATGTGAAATTTGTGCAGAACTTTAAGAAAGGTTCCACGATCCGAAGAGCAGAAGCATATAAATATGCACTGACATCAAAATATATTTTTTACACCCAGGCTTTTAACTGGATTGGTATGTCGAGAAGAAATCAGCTCTTTATCGATCTCTGGCATGGCTGTGGTTACAAGGCAAATAAGAACGGGCGTAAGGTTTTCTTTGATTATTGTCTGGTACCGGGGGACATTTTCATTAAGACCAAAATGGAATTTTGGATGTACTTCCAAAAAACTGCTCTCGTTTGGATATCCCCGTTATGATATGATGCTTAAGGGCAGTGAACGTGCAGATGAATATAAAAAGAAACTTCTGAAGGAAACAGACAGCGAGAAACTGATCCTGTGGATGCCAACCTACAGACATGCTTCCAGTGAGCGTCTGAACGAGGAAACCTTAAATAATGAATTCAATATTCCTATCATTGATGATGCAGATAAGCTTCTGGAACTGAATAAGTTCTGTAAGGAGAATCATATTCTTATTGTTATCAAGAAGCATTACCTTCAGGTACCTTATGATTTTGGCGAGAATGTCCTTACCAATATTGTTTATCTGGAGAACAGAGATCTTGCGGATAACGGACTGCAGCTTTATGAGTTTATCAACTGTTCGGATGCGCTGGTTTCTGACTATTCTTCTGTTGCGATCGATTATCTGCTGTTAGACAGACCGCTTGGATTCACACTGGATGATTATGAGGCTTATACGGAATCCAGAGGATGGGTGTTTGATGATCCGCTGGAATATATGCCTGGCGAACATATGTATAATATGCAGGATTTTGAGAATTTCATCCTGGATATTAAAAACGGAAAAGATAATTATAAAGAACAGCGTGCCAGTGTAAGAGCAAAAACACATAATGTGTGTGACAATTACTGCCAGCGTGTGTTGGATTATTTTAACATTACAATGTAATGATATTATAGCAATTCCATAAATTACTGCAAACAATCCAGTCCATCATAGCGTGAAGTCCTGCGTCAGATATCTTTGCCGTGCGTCAGCACGCCTGCAGATATCTTCCTTGTCCTTCGCACTCTGCTGAACTGTCTTGATTGCATTATTTTATGGAATTGCTATAGGATACAGATATCAGAAAGTCATAACAGGAGAAAAAGATAAATGAAAATATGTATTTGGTGCACCAAGATATTTGATCTTGGCGGAACTAAGCGAGTTGTCACACTTCTTGCGAATGAACTTGTAAAAGAGCATGATGTGACGATCATGGTATATCAGGACAGATTTAAAGAAGACCGGAATATGTATCATATGAGTGAGGATATCAAGGTTGACTTTATTGATAATAATGAGTTTGTCAATCGACATCATACACCGGCTTTCTGCTGGCGTTATCTTGTTCAGAAACTGAATGCCAAATATGGGATTTTTAATAAAGAAAAATATAATGATATTCTGGCAGATGCGATTTTCCCGAAAAAGACCAGAGAAAAATGGGTAAAATATTTAAATGAGCAGAATTTATGATATTATTATCACAACTGCAAGTTTAAGCCTTCGTCTGGGTATGCTGGCGCCGGAGCTGAATGCAAAGACAATCGGATGGCAGCATAACTGTTATGCCGGATATCTTGATGTTCCTAATGTCGTATTCTGGAAACAGGAATGTCTGCTCCAGGAATATCTGCCGAAGCTGGACAGATACATTGTTCTCAGTGACTATGATAAGCGCGATTACAAAAAATTTCTGGATATTGATACAGAAGTTAAAATTAATCCCCGAAGCTTCGTGAGTGAGAGAAAATGCGACCCAAAATCCAAGCGTTTCCTTATGGCTACACGATTTGTATATGCCAAGGGTCTTGATCTGATGATGGAATCTTTTGAAGAGTTCTGTAAGCAGGATGATGAATGGCAGCTGGATATTATCGGAGCCGGTGATCTCTGGAATCAGATTGTGGCGGATGCAAAGAGACGTGGTATTGAGGACAGAGTTAATTTTGTCGGTTATACAAATGAGCCGGAGAAGTATTATCTGAATTCTTCTGTTTTCCTTCTTCCGTCCAGATGGGAAGGATGGCCGATGGTTATCATGGAAGCCTTTGAATTTGGTCTTCCTGTCATCGCATTCCATACAGGAGCGATGGATCTGATCATCGATGATGGAAAACAGGATACCTGCCGGAAGCTTTTGATACAAAGAAATTTACAGATGCGATGCTGAAGCTGGCACATGATGAAGAACTCCGCAGAGAGATGTCCAGAAATGCAATCTGGAAATCTGAGGACTTTGCCATTGAGAAGGCAGTTAAAGAGTGGAATCGTCTTTTTAATCGTGTAATGGGAATCAAGACCTTTTATATGAAAAATGAAGAACAGATTCTGGAGTGCAGGGAGAAATATCCGCTTAGAACCAGCTATGCCGAGTTTGTAAAGGAATACCAGATAAGAGATAATACAATTCTTTATGAAGCTTTTGGCGGACGTGGTATGATCTGTAATCCTTATGCTCTGTTTTTGTATCTTCTTGAAAAAGAAGAGTATCAGGATTATACATATCTGGGTGCTTGAGGACTTCGAGGATAACAGAAAACAAATTGAAAAATACGAAAAATATCCGAACGTGCGATTTGTAAAATATAAATCAAAGGAATACTGTAAAGAACTTGCGACAGTGAAATATCTGGTAAATAATGTAAGCTTTCCAAGCTATTTCCTTAAAAGAGAAGGTCAGGTACTGATCGATACCTGGCATGGAACTCCTCTGAAGAATATGGGATTTGATATTCCGGGAGCAAATATTTCTCAGGGAAATACAGCAAGAAATCTGCTCAGTGCAGATTATATAGTTTCCTCCGGACCTTATATGACAAAGACAGCATACAAAGATTCGTATAAAATGCAGAATCTGTATGAAGGCACAGTGCTGGAAGAGGGCTTCCCGCGTAATGATAAGCTTTTTGACAGTGACAGAGCAGAAGTGATACAGGAACTTAAGGATTGCGGAGTGGACGTAAAGGAAGATAAAAAGATTATTCTTTATGCACCGACATGGAGAGGCGAACAATACAGCCGTCCGGATACAGATTTGCAGGATGTCTATAAGCTGATCAATGTAATGGAGAACAGTATAGATACAAATGAATATCAGATCTTTGTCAAGCTTCATCAGATCGTATATCACTATATGAAAGAGAATGCCATGGAACCTGGTGATGCGCAGACAAAATTTATTCCTGCAACAATGGATACAAATGAGATTTTGTCAGTGACAGATGTACTGATTTCTGATTATTCCAGTATTTTTTATGATTTCATGCTGACAGGAAAACCGATTCTGTTTTATGTGCCGGATGCGGAGAATTTTGAAGATTACAGAGGTCTGTACTTCGGATTTGACAAACTTCCGGGACCGGCAGTGTCTACCCCTGAGAAGCTTGGTGAACTTCTGAAGGATCTTCCGGGAGTGGCTGTTTCCTGTAAAGAGAAGTATGAAAAAGCAAGAGAACAGATATGTCCGAGAGATGATGGAAAAGCATGCAAACGTATAGCTGAAGTCCTGCTTGATGGAAAAGAACCGGTAAATCCGATATATCTGAATCAGACAGATAAAGTAAAACTTCTGGTATATGCAGGAGATTTCAGTGATACACAGGAGACAGAAGCATTCTATGAATTTCTGAACAAAGTGGATTATGAGCATTTTGATGTGACGTTGATCGGGAATGGTGCAAAAGAAGAGGAGTCTTCTGAGAAACTGGATAGTCTGCCAAAAGAAATCAGGGTTTTATACTGGAAGCGTTCCTACCCGGCTACGGACGAAGAATATGTATGTCATAAAAAGTTTATGAAATCTAAGAAAACAGAAGTGCCGGAGATGCTTCTGGATTTTTACAGGCGTGAGCTTCGCAGGATGATCGGAATGTCAAAGTTCGACTATGCTCTGGTATTTACTGATATGAAGAAGTTCTTTCCTGCAATGTCAGGGGCTCTGGATGTGAAGCAGATATTTAATATAGAAAACTGGCAGAATTTGTTGAAGTGTTAAAGCTTCATTAAAGCTTCACAGACAGATCAGAACCTCATTGGAAAGAGGTGGAAAACGGTATATTTTAAAAGATATGTAAGGCAGTCTGGCAGGTATTGGGCCAGGCTGCTTTTCTGAATACGGATCTTGAATTATCATTTTATGGACGCAGATAATTACGCATGGATTTCAGTGCATTTTTTTCGAGACGGCTGACCTGTGCCTGGGAGATGCCGATTTCCTGAGCTACTTCCATCTGCGTCTTTCCTTCGTAGAAGCGCAGTTCTATGATATGCTTTTCGCGGCTGTTCAGCCTCTGCATAGCTTCGCGGAGAGCAAGATTTTCAATCCAGCGTTCTTCTTTGTTTTTTTTGTCACTGATCTGATCCATGACATAAAGAGTATCACCGCCTTCTGTATAGACCGGTTCAAAGAGACTCACAGGATTTTGGATAGCATCAAGGGCATATACGATCATTTCTTTTTCGATACCAATTTCCTGTGCAATTTCGGTAACTGTAGGTTCTTTCAGGTGCTGCTTCATATAATTTTCGCGGGTATAGATTGCTTTGTATGCAATATCACGAAGAGAACGGCTGACACGGATACTGTTGTTATCCCTGAGATATCGCCTGATTTCGCCTATGATCATTGGAACTGCATAAGTGGAAAATTTTACCTGTAAAGTGGTATCAAAGTTGTCAATGGCCTTGATCAGACCAATACATCCGATCTGAAAAAGGTCATCGGCATTTTCGCTGCTGTTCTGAAATCGTCGTATTACGCTGAGAACAAGACGTAGATTTCCTTTAATGTACAATTCACGTGCCTGTTCATCGCCGTTTTTGATCCGTCTGAACAGTTCCGCTTTTTCTTCTGCTGTAAGAACAGGAAGTTTCGACGTATTGACTCCGCAGATTTCAACTTTGTTCAGTGCCATCTTATTGAATCCTCCTTATTATCTCTGGATGTAAACCGACTATTCGCAGATATGAGCCAGGATCCTCCGAAATCATTTCAGGAAATAAAAAAAGGACAGTGGCTGTCGAATAGTTGTCATATACTTCAGTAAGAATGATTCTCATATAGCAGTGGATTTATACTTTGACCGGGAAAATATAAAAAATATAGGTCCTTGACAATTCTCTGCGGTGAAATATCAGCCTTTATGGAAACATTTTTCTTCGTCTATTTTCACAAGGATGATATCGTCCCCGATCTGGCTGATACATTCCCAGGGAATGATATATTCATTATCACGTCCGAACAGGCAGCAGAATCTTCCGGGGCCTGGAAGTATAAGGGCAGTGAGTTGACTGCTTTTGCAGTCAAATTCCGCATCAATGGGACATCCGAGACTGCGGCAGGTACAGATATTAATTACTTCTTTTTGCTTTAATTCACAGATTTTCATAAATCAGATACAGTCCTTCCGGTTAAAATCAGACTGTCGTGCCAATGCTTTCAGAATCTGATATGCGTTTGATAACAATTTATGTATTTTTGCAATTTATGCAAGTCCTTTTATTGACACCTTAAATAGAAATACAGTATAATAAAACTATATATAACTGTTTGTATTTGTGTTACTGAGAATGGAGTGAACAGTAACGTATTTGTAGCCGTTTAACCGAATCAAGTATATAGTACATAAGCAGAAAACAGTAATACGAATTAAAGGGGGACGTCGTATGAAGTGTCCATTTTGTAATCAGGATAATACGAGAGTAGTTGATTCCAGACCGGTAGAAGATACCAATTCTATCCGTCGCCGTCGTTTGTGTGATGCCTGCGGAAGGAGATTTACCACATATGAAAAGGTGGAAAGTATTCCGCTTACTGTGATCAAAAAAGATCAGAACAGAGAACAGTATAATCGCAGTAAAATTCAGTCGGGAATTCTGAGAGCCTGCTATAAAAGACCAATATCCATAGATAAGATTGAAGAGATGATGGATGCCATAGAGGGAGAAATCTTTAATACCGAAGAGAAAGAGATTTCCAGCACCAGAATTGGTGAGATCGTTATGGAACATTTGAAAGATCTGGATGCAGTTGCTTATGTACGTTTTGCGTCTGTATACAGAGAATTTAAAGATGTCAGTACTTTTATGGACGAGCTGAAGAAGTTTATGAATTAAATAAGAGTTCTGTGTGAACAGTAATGTATGAATGCTCTGTGTGAAAGGATTTACGGGCAAATATAAAGAGCCGACGAGAATAATATCCCGCCGGCTCTTTATGTGTATTTTTATGGGGGTAATTAACTAAAATAAATTAAACAATACCCTGAGCGATCATAGCATCTACAACTTTCTCGAAGCCTGCGATATTAGCGCCTGCAACATAGTTGCCTTCCATATCATAACGCTTGGAAGCATCATCAACTTTATGGAAGATATCAACCATGATCTGATGAAGTTTTGTATCAACTTCTTCTGCTGTCCAGGAAAGTCTTGCAGAGTTCTGGCACATTTCAAGTGCGGAAGTAGCAACACCACCGGCATTAGCTGCTTTACCAGGCATAAATGTTACACCGTTTGCCATAAGGTAATCAGTTGCCTCGCGGGTAGTAGGCATATTTGCACCTTCTGCAACATATTTGCATCCGTTTGCAATAAGGATCTTAACAGCATCAAGGTCAAGTTCATTCTGAGTTGCGCATGGAAGATAGATATCACATTTGATGTTCCAGATACCTTTTCCTTCTGTATAAGTAGCGCCTTCTACGCGATCTGCGTATTCTTTGATACGTCCACGTTTTACTTCTTTGATATCTTTAACGATGTCAAGTTTGATTCCTTCCGGATCATAGATATATCCGTTGGAGTCGCACATAGCAACAACTTTACCGCCAAGTTCGGCAGCTTTCTCTACTGCGTAGATGGCAACATTACCGGAACCTGTTACGATGAGAGTTTTACCGGAGATTGTGTCGTTTTTAGCTTTAACCATTTCGTTCAGCATATATACAAGACATATCCTGTAGCCTGTGTACGAATCAAAGATCCACCGTAGGAAAGACCTTTACCTGTGAGAACACCCTCGTATAATCCGCGGTTTCTCTTGTACTGTCCGTACAGATAACCAATCTCACGTCCGCCTACACCGATATCACCTGCAGGAACGTCCATGTCAGCACCGATATATTTGGAAAGTTCTGTCATAAAGCTCTGGCAGAATGCCATAACTTCTCTGTCAGATTTTCCTTTAGGATCAAAGTTTGAACCACCTTTACCGCCACCGATCGGAAGACCTGTAAGGGAGTTCTTGAAAATCTGTTCGAAACCTAAAAATTTAAGGATTCCCTGGTTTACTGACGGATGGAATCTTAAACCACCTTTGTATGGTCCGATCGCACTGTTGAACTGTACACGATAACCTTTGTTTACCTGTACAACACCTTTATCGTCTACCCACGGAACTCGGAAAGAGATGATTCTTTCAGGCTCAACAAGACGTTCCAGAATGGAAAGCTTGCGGTATTTCTCTTCATTTTTGTCGATTACGACTTTAAGGGAGTCTAAAACTTCCTTTACTGCCTGATGGAATTCAGGCTCATTTGGATTCTGTGCTACGACTCTTTCGTATACTTCTTCAGTATAAGACATTATGATTTCCTCCTCGTCCATCGTATAATTATTTTTTAAATCGACGTTATTATACACTAAAGTGTTACAAATGGAAAGAGCCAAATGAAAATTTTTTTATGAAAATTTTTTGAACAAAATTTGTACTTGCGAAATGCCGACAAGTATGAGAAAATGATTAAAAATCATCCATACAATTTATAGCAATTTCTAAAAAATACAGTATATTTATAAAAGCTGCGTAAATTCGCACTGTGCGTTTCGGTTCTTATATTGTCATGTATCCGTAAGAAACTGCAAATGGAAGTTAAAAAACGCTCGCAGGACAGTAGTGCGTGAACAGTAAGCGGTAATCTGGTTTTTTATGTTCAGAAACAGAATATATAAGATGTAGACCGAAAGAGAAAAAAATGCTATAATATTTACAGAGATGTGCATCTGCAAATTGTTGCGATGACAGAAACGAGGAGGGAATCATTATCGAGAGAATTGTGAAGAAAGGAGATTTATTACATGGCGGGATTTAAAACCAAAGTAACACCTGAAATTGAAAATCTGACGGAGGTTTGCAAGGAACATACAAGTCTGGATCTTTCTCTGTATGCAAAATATGATGTGAAGAGAGGTCTTCGTGATATTAATGGAAAAGGGGTTCTTGCAGGCCTGACTCAGGTTTCTAATGTGAAAGCCACAAAGATTGTTGATGGCAAAGAAGTTCCATGTGCTGGAAGTCTTTCCTACAGAGGATATGATATCAAAGATCTTACCAGGGGATTTATCGAAGATGACAGATATGGATTTGAAGAAGTTACCTATCTTTTATTATTTGGCAGTCTTCCGGATAAGAAACAGCTTGCAGATTTTACACAGCTTCTGGCAAATCAGCGGTCACTTCCTACAAATTTTGTGCGTGATGTTATAATGAAGGCCCCGAGCAAGGATATCATGAACGGGCTTTCCAGAAGTGTGCTTACTTTATATTCTTATGATACCAACCCTGACGATACATCTTTGCCGAATGTGCTCAGACAGTGTCTGAATCTGATCAGTGTATTTCCGCTTTTATCTGTTTATGGATATCAGGCTTATAACTATTATATTAAAGATAAGAGTCTCTATATCCATAATCCGAAGAAAGAACTTACCACAGCAGAGAACATTCTGAGAATGCTTCGCCCGGATAAGAAGTATTCACATCTGGAGGCAAAGATCCTGGATATTGCGCTTATCCTTCATATGGAACATGGCGGAGGTAATAACTCTACATTCACAACTCATGTGGTTTCCTCATCAGGAACTGATACATATTCTGCGATTGCCGCAGCACTTGGCTCATTAAAGGGACCAAAGCATGGCGGTGCCAACATTAAAGTTGTCAGGATGTTTGATGATATGAAGAAGGAAGTTAAGGACTGGAAGGATGAAGACGAGGTCCGGACATATCTGAAGAGACTTCTTCATAAAGAGGCATTTGACCGGAAGGGACTGATCTATGGAATGGGACATGCGATTTATTCAGTGTCTGATCCGCGAGCTGAAGTTTTCAAGGCATATGTGGAAACTCTGGCAAGGGAAAAAGGCAGAATGAAAGATTATGCCCTGTATTCTATGGTGGAACGTCTGGCACCTGAAGTAATTGCAGAAGAGCGTCGTATTTATAAAGGTGTAAGCGCCAATGTAGACTTTTATAGCGGTTTTGTGTACAGTATGCTGGATCTGCCACTGGAATTATATACACCGATGTTTGCAGTTGCACGTATCGTAGGATGGAGTGCGCACCGTATGGAAGAGCTCATTAATGCAGATAAGATCATCCGTCCGGCATATAAGAATGTTCTGGAACCGGCAGTATATGTTCCTCTTAATGAACGCTGATCATAATGATTCAGTATTTCGGGGACAGCGTACTGTTAGACACTTATCGCTGATCTTGTTTTCAGAAAAATATAAATAAAGGAAATGACTACGGATGTTTAATTGCTTTTTTCCGGATGAATATCTGGATTCTACCTATGTGATAAACTTCGATGATCTGTATGCGCAGGGATACAGAGGACTTCTGTTTGATATAGATAATACTCTGGTACCTCATGGTGCACCGGCAGATGAGAGAGCATGTGCGTTGTTTGCACATCTGAAGGAACTTGGATTTAAATGCTGTTTTCTGTCAAACAACCAGTACGAGAGAGTTTCTTCTTTTAATGATGCGATAGGAGCGCAGTTTATCGAGAATGCACACAAGCCTTCAACAAAAAATTATATCAGGGCAATGGAACTTCTTGGGACAGACAGAAGTAATACAGTTTTTATAGGAGATCAGCTCTTTACTGATATATATGGTGCGAAACGCACAGGAATCCGGAATATTCTGGTGAAACCACTCAATCCGAAAGAAGAGATTCAGATCGTACTGAAACGATATCTTGAAAGAATTGTACTATATTTTTACCGCAAAGAGGAGGGGAATTCATGAACCATATTGTTATCATAGGATTTATGGGTTCAGGTAAGACAAGAGTAGGAAAACGGCTGGCAAAAGATTTCAATCTTCCTTTTGTAGACGTTGACCGCGTAGTATCAAAGAAGATGAACCTTACAATGAAAGAAATCTTTGACAGATTCGGAGAACCATTTTACAGAGCTCTTGAGACAACTGTGATCAAGGCACTGATCGATGATCCGGAACAGAAGATCATTTCTCTGGGGTCCGGTCTTCCGATGCAGGAACAGAATGCAAAATATATTAAAAAACTGGGAACTGTAGTATATTTGAAGGGATCTTATGCAACGTTGAAGAAGAGACTGGAAAATTCCAGCAGCAATCCTCTGATCGAGGGAGAAGACAAAGAAGATAAGATCAGAAAACTTCTTAAACAGCGCGATCCGGTTTATACAAAGTTTGCAGATGTTGAGATGATCACAGGAGACAAGCCATTTGAGGATCTGATTGGTCAGCTTGAAGAAAAATTAAAAACATGTGTAAAAAATAGTTGAAAAAAACAGCAGAATATTATAAAATTAAATAAGAGTGTGTCACAAAACTGAGAAAAGCATGAGAGGGACACACACTTTGAACGGCTGTTGTTGTCAAAAGACACAGCATTGCTGAACTGTACTATTAAGGAGGAAATATAACTATGATTTCAGCAGGTGATTTCAAAAACGGTATCACACTTGAAATTGACGGAAACGTATGTCAGATCGTTGAATTCCAGCACGTAAAACCAGGAAAGGGTGCTGCTTTCGTAAGAACAAAATACAAAAACATTATTACAGGAGCAGTTCTTGAGAAATCTTTCCGTCCAACAGAGAAATTCCCGGCTGCACGTATTGAGCGTGTAGATATGCAGTATCTGTATGATGATGGTGATCTGTACTACTTTATGAACGTAGAGACATACGATCAGGTTGGTCTTACAAAAGATCAGGTTGGAGATTCTCTTAAATTCGTTAAAGAGAACGAGATGGTTAAGATCTGTTCCCACAACGGAAATGTATTTGCTATTGAGCCTCCTCTGTTCGTAGAACTTGAAGTTACTGAGACAGAGCCGGGATTCGCCGGAAATACAGCACAGGGTGCCACAAAACCGGCTACTGTAGAGACAGGTGCACAGGTTCAGGTTCCGCTGTTTGTTAACCAGGGCGATAAACTGAAAATTGATACAAGAACAGGAGAATATCTTTCTCGAGTATAATCAGGATGAAACCAGTTGTTTTTTCTGATTAACAGTTGTAAAGAGATAATCAGACTGCCATCGGTAAGATCCGGTGGCAGTTTTTATCTTTGATTGGAATAGGAGAAAAAATATGGAATACGTAACACTTGGAAAAACCGGTCTCAGGGTTTCCAGAATGGGCCTTGGCGGGATACCGATCCAGAAAATTGATGCGGAAGGAACAAAGACACTGCTGCATAAGCTAGCAGACCGGGGAGTAAATTATATTGATACAGCCAGAGGATATACGGTCAGTGAAGAATATCTGGGATATGCACTGGAAGGTATCAGGGACAGATTTATAATTGCCACAAAGTCCATGGCACGTACAAAGGAAGCCATGGCTGAAGATATTGAGAAGAGTCTTCATAATCTTCGTACAGATCATATTGAATTATACCAGGTGCATAATCCGAGTATGGAACAGCTTGATCAGGTGCAGGCGGCCGGTGGTGCCCTTGAAGCACTGCAGGAGGCAAGAGCAGCAGGAAAAATCGGACATATTGGTCTGACCGCTCATTCTGTGGAGGTTTTTGCCCGGGCTCTGGAGCTTGACTGGGTGGAAACTATTATGTTTCCATATAATATTGTAGAGAGTCAGGGGGAAGAGCTGATCTCAAAATGTGAGGAGAAAAACATCGGCTTTATTGATATGAAACCTCTGGCCGGTGGTGCAATTGAAAATGGAACGCTGGCATTGCGTTATGTCTGTTCGAATAAGAACGTTACTATTGTGATCCCGGGAATGGCGGAAGAGAAGGAAATCGAGGAGAATATAAAGGCCTGTCTTGATGATTCCCCGTTAAGCGAGAAAGAACTGGAGGAAGTTCAGGCAGTACGGAATCAGCTTGGCACAAATTTCTGCCGCAGATGTAATTACTGTGCTCCATGCAGTGTGGGAATCGATATTTCGGGTGTGTTCCTGTTCGCAGGCTATCTTAACCGTTACGGGCTGGGAGACTGGGCAAGAAACCGTTACAGTTCTCTTGCGGTGAAGGCTTCCGCCTGTATAGAATGCGGCAAATGTGAAACCAGATGTCCGTACCATCTGCCAATCCGCGAAATGCTGAAAGAATGTGCACAACAGTTTGGTGAATAAAAAACATCCACAGGGAATTACCCTGTGGATGTTTTTTATGGACCTGGCGGGAATTGAACCCGCGTCCGAAAGCCTATTCATTAAGGCATCTCCCATCACAGTCGCTGTTTTAACATTCCCTTGGATGTACGCCCACCGACAGGCTTACAACCTTAGTAGCTTCATGATACATCTACCGGGGCAAAGCTTACCCGGCAAGGTTTCTCACATGGTCGACGTCAGATTCCTGAAGTGTGAGTGCATCAGGGCTGACGAGCAGCAATTAGGCTGCTAACGCGTACTGTTCGTCTGCGTTTATATTTAGTTTCCCGGTTGGTACGCAGTCTGGGAGTCTGCGGATGGCTTCCCCAACTTCAAAGCCCCCGTCGAAACCAGTACAAGCCCTGAAAATGAGTCTGCAACGCTGTTTTTTCATAAAACAGCACTGGTGATGAGACGAAAGCACTTTTTAATATTGATATATCATTCATTATATAAGATATATCGACTGATTAACAGTATAGAAATAAAAACAGAATTTGTCAAGAAGATTTTTATATTTGAGGCTATTTGGTGTTGTGAACAGCAATACTTATAATTTTTCTGTCATATGTTCACAAATCTTACATAAATCTCTGCTATAGTAACCATATGAAAGATAAAATCTGTTGCTGAGGGCGATTTTCCCGGATTTTGCGCTGTGGCTGTAAAGGCGCTGAACAGTCGTGGATTTTAACAATACTCGGAAAACAGTATAAATAAAAAGTAAAAACTGTTTCGGAAAATAATGAAGAAAAACGGAGGGATCAAATGGATACATTAAAAATCCTGGTGGTGGATGATGAGAGCCGCATGAGAAAGCTGGTAAAGGATTTCCTGACAAAGAAGAATTTCCAGGTACTGGAAGCCGGTAATGGTGAAGAAGCCATGGATATCTTTTATGAGGAGAAGGACATCGCACTGATCATTTTGGATGTCATGATGCCGAAGATGGATGGATGGGAAGTTTGCCGTGAGATTCGCAAGAACTCAAAAGTTCCGATTATTATGCTGACTGCAAGAAGTGATGAGAGAGATGAGCTTCTTGGATTTGATCTGGGGGTAGATGAATACATTTCTAAACCATTCAGTCCGAAAATCCTTGTTGCAAGAGTGGAGGCAATTCTGAGACGTACAGGTCAGAATAATCCGGAAGATGTGATTTCAGCAGGCGGCATTGTTATAGATAAAGCAGCACATCTGGCTACTGTGGATGGTAAGCCTATGGAACTGAGCTTTAAGGAATTTGAACTTCTGACATATTTTCTGGAGAATCAGGGAATCGCACTTTCCAGAGAAAAGATCCTGAATTCTGTATGGAATTATGACTACTTTGGAGATGCCCGTACGATTGATACCCATGTTAAGAAGCTCAGAAGTAAAATGGGAGATAAAGGTGAATATATAAAGACTGTATGGGGTATGGGATACAAGTTTGAGGTAGACGAATGACAGGAAACGGAAAAACAGATAAAAAATTTCATACTCTGCAACATCAGATTTCAGTAGTGTTTATATGTCTGTTACTGCTTTCGATCTTTACCATTACTCTGATCAATGGTCTTTTTCTTGAAAAATATTATGTATCCAAAAAAGTAGAAGTGCTGGAGGAGGCAAAAGAAGTGTTGTCTCAGATGAATCTGGATGACATCCTGCAGTATGATACAGATATAGAAGAGGACAAAAAAGGGGCAACAGATGAGATTTCGGATGAGATTGAGAGGAGCAGTTCCAGAAATAACCTTACCTGGATCATAGTAAATGAGGAAAACAGCGGTTATTATTACTGGGGAGAGAATAATATGGCAAAAATGCTCCGCAGTAAGCTGTTTGGGTATATTAATAATCTGGATCAGGATATGCAGCACAGTCGTGTGCTCAAAAAGACAGATACCTGTACCATGTGGCAGGTGCATGATCGCTTTGCAGGCATGGAATATGTGGAATGCTGGGGACAGTTTGATAATGGTTACTATTTCCTGATCCGTTCTCCTCTGGAAAGTATTAAGGAAAGTGCATCTATTTCCAACAGTTTTTACTTCATTGTAGGAATAATCATAATTGTGGTCAGCGGTATTGTGATTCTTGTGATGACAAATCGTATTACCCGCCCAATCAGTGAACTGACCAAATTATCAGAGAAGATGTCTGATCTGGATTTTGATGCCAGATATCAAAGCAGGGCAGGTAATGAGATTGATGTACTTGGCGATAACTTTAACAAAATGTCCAGAAAACTTGAGAGCACGATCTCAGAGTTGAAATCGGCTAATAACAAGCTTCAGAAAGACATAGAAGATAAGATTAAAATTGATGAGATGCGTAAGGAATTTCTTGATAATGTTTCTCATGAGCTGAAAACTCCTATTGCATTGATCCAGGGATATGCAGAGGGGCTGAATGAAAATATTTCCGATGATCCGGAAAGCAGGGAATTTTACTGTGAAGTTATTATGGATGAGGCTTCAAAGATGAACAAGCTGGTCAAAAACCTGCTGACGCTGAATCAGCTGGAGTCCGGTAAAGATGCCCCGGTGATGGAAAGATTTGACATTGTATCTCTGATCAGGGGTGTACTTGGTTCTATGCATATTATGATCGAACAGAAAGAAGCAACTGTGATTTTTGAAGAAACAGAACCTGTATATGTATGGGCGGATGAGTTTAAGATTGAAGAGGTTGTGACCAATTATACAAGCAATGCACTGAACCATCTGGACGGAGAACGAAAAGTAGAAATTAAGGTTCTTCAGGAAGAGGACTGTGTGAAAGTAACCGTATTTAATACAGGTACTCCGATTCCGGAAGAGGATATCCCAAATCTCTGGAATAAATTCTACAAAGTAGATAAGGCCCGGACAAGAGAATATGGCGGAAGTGGTATCGGACTTTCAATTGTTAAGGCAATCATTGAGAGTATGAACCAGAAATATGGGGTATGCAATTATGATAATGGCGTGGAGTTCTGGTTCACTCTGGATTGCAGGCAGTGATAAGATATCCGGGTATTGTGAACGTAGTGAGAAGCGTGTTACTGTGAATGGAGTGAACAGTAACCGGTAGTATGATCGGAATAAAAACAGACAGAAGCAAAGAAAGCACTTTGCAACTGTCTGTTTTTGGGTTATACTGTATTGGAGCGTTTTGATCGGATATTTTATTCCGGTCTGACATGTGATCCGGAAAATCTTTGGATTACCATAATGAGGAAAACAGATAATGACATCAGGAGGATAACATGATTGCAATAATTGACTATGATGCCGGAAATATTAAAAGTGTAGAAAAAGCACTTCATTATCTTGGGGAAGAAACAACAGTAACCCGCGATCCGCAGACTTTGTTAAATGCGGATAAAGTAATCCTGCCGGGCGTGGGAAGTTTTGGACAGGCGATGGAGAATCTTCATACATACGGACTTGTACCTGTGATCCATGAGATTGTAGAGAAGAAGACGCCATTTCTTGGAATCTGCCTGGGACTTCAGCTCCTTTTTGAAAGCAGCGAGGAGACACCGGGTGTGGAAGGCCTTGGAATCCTGAAAGGGAAAATTGTTAAGATTCCGCCTGCGCCCGGGCTTAAGATTCCACATATGGGATGGAATTCCCTGCATTTTCAGAATAATGGCAGACTGTTTCAGGGAATCCCGGAACAGACCTATGTATATTTTGTGCATTCTTATTATCTGCAGGCAGAGGAGCCTGAGATTGTAAAGGCTACTACAGAATACAGCACCTGTATTCATGCTTCCGTAGAAAAGGACAATGTATTTGCCTGCCAGTTCCATCCGGAAAAGAGCAGCAAATGGGGACTGAAGATACTTGAAAATTTTGCTGCTGTGGGAAAAGACGGCAATACTGAGAAGGAGGGAAAATAAGATGTTTACAAAGAGAATTATTCCCTGCCTGGATGTAAATAACGGACGTGTGGTAAAGGGCGTAAATTTTGTGCAGCTTCGCGATGCGGGTGATCCGGTGGAGATTGCCAAAGCCTATGATGCAGCAGGAGCGGATGAACTGGTGTTTCTCGATATTACAGCATCCTGCGAACAGAGAGATACGGTAGTTGACATGGTAAGACGGGTTGCTGCCAATGTATTTATCCCGTTTACAGTAGGCGGCGGTATCCGTACTGTAGATGATTTCAAGAAACTGCTGAGAGAAGGAGCAGATAAGATTTCCGTAAATTCTGCAGCAATTGACAGACCGGAACTGATCAGTGAGGCGGCTGACAAGTTTGGAAGCCAGTGCGTAGTTGTGGCTATTGATGCCAAGCGCAGAGAAGACGGAGGATGGAATATTTACAAACATGGCGGAAGACTGGATACAGGGATTGATGCCATAGAGTGGGCAAAGAAAGTGGAAGCTTTGGGCGCAGGGGAAATCCTTCTTACCAGTATGGACTGTGACGGTACAAAGGCAGGATATGATCTGGCTCTTACCAGAGCAATTGCTGATGCTGTCTCCATTCCTGTGATCGCATCAGGCGGTGCAGGTACACTGGAGCATTTTTATGATGCACTGACCGAAGGGGGAGCAGATGCTGCACTGGCTGCGTCTTTGTTTCATTATAAAGAACTGGAGATTTCTCAGGTGAAGGATTATCTGTCTGACAGGGGAATTTCTGTCAGACGATGACCACGAAAAATATAAGAGGTGAAGGATAAGGTATGTCAGCAATTTCAGGTGACTGGCTGGAAGCCTGAAGGGGGAGTTTCACCAGCCGTATTATGCGAAATTATATAAAACGGTGATGACAGAATATCAGACCAGGAAGATTTTTCCTCCTGCGGATGATCTGTTTAATGCATTTCATTTTACACCGTTGAATGAAGTGAAGGTAGTGATTCTGGGTCAGGATCCCTATCATAATGACGGGCAGGCTCATGGGCTTTGTTTTTCCGTAAAGAGAGGAGTGGAGACGCACCGTCCCTGGTGAATATTTATCAGGAGCTTCATGATGACTGTGGATGCTATATCCCCAATAACGGCTATCTGGAGAAGTGGGCGAAGCAGGGAGTGCTTCTTCTGAACACAGTTCTGACTGTACGCGCCCATCAGGCAAATTCACACAGGGGGATCGGCTGGGAGCAGTTTACGGATGCTGCGATCCAGGTTCTGAATGAGCAGGACCGTCCTATTGTATTTCTGCTCTGGGGACGTCCGGCGCAGATGAAAAAATCCATGCTGAATAATCCGAAGCATCTGATTCTGGAGCGCCTCATCCAAGTCCTCTGTCTGCTTACAGGGGATTTTTCGGATGTAAACATTTCAGTAAAACAAACGAATTTCTTGTTGCCAATGGTCTGGAACCAATCGACTGGCAGATAGAAAATATATAAGAAAAGAGGTAATGTGTAGTCAGGTAAAAGACACACAGTGATAACATGAATCAGAAAAACAATTTAGTAAAAAATGCATCCTTTCTGATGATTGCAGCTATGATCTCCAAGGTGATCGGTCTTCTGTACAAGAGTCCCCTTTCCAATATTATAGGAAGCCTTGGAATGGGCTATACAAGTCTTGCGCAGAATGCCTATATGATCCTTCTGATGATCGCATCCTTTAGTATCCCACAGGCGGTATCCAAACTGATCTCCGAGCGTATTGCCCTGAAGGATTACAGAAATGCACATAAGTTCTTTAAAGGTGCCATGATCTATGCCATGGTGATTGGCGGAGTGGTCGGTTTATTCTGTCTCTTTGGAGCAGGACTGATCATCCCTCAGAATCAGAAGGATGCAATTCCGGCACTTCAGATTCTGGCTCCGACGATTTTTTTGTCCGGTATTCTTGGGGTATTCAGAGGATATTTTCAGGCATACAGAAATATGATGCCAACATCTATCTCCCAGATCATTGAGCAGGTATTTAATGCAGCAGTCAGTCTTCTGGCAGCCTGGGGATTCATCAATGCATTCTCAGATGGAACAGAGAACAGCATTGCAAAATGGGGGGCAGCAGGTTCCACAGTAGGAACCGGAGCCGGAGTGGTGACTGCATTGGCATTCATGCTTCTGGTATATGGTGTAAACCGCAGAAAAATCCTGCACCGGGTAGAGAGAGATCACAGACATCAGGAAGAGTCCTACAAAGAGATTTTTCGTGTGATCATCCTGGTTGTTTCGCCGATCATTCTCAGCGCCTTTGTTTATAATGTAAATGCTTATATCAATGGGTATCTTTTCTCGGATATTCTGGGAAGAAGAGGTGGAGATGCGGCACAGATTGGTATTTTATATGCAGAGTATGCTACTTACTTTATGACAATTATCAATATTCCTCTGACGCTGTCCAGTACGGCACCTACTTCCATGATTCCGGAAGTTTCCGCTCTATATGCCACCGGAGATATTGAAGCGACCAGAGAGTGCATTGACCAGACCGTACAGCTTTCTATGGTAGTTTCCGCCCCATGTGCAATGGGACTGGCAGTGCTTGCACAGCCGATTGTATTTTTGCTTTACGGAAATTCCACAGGACTGGCAGCCAACCTGCTGATCCTTGGTTCTTTTTCAATCCTGCTCAATGGAATGTCAAATATTTCCAATGGAGTTCTGCAGGCAATCGGACAGCAGAGGATTCCGGTGATTACGGCTGCAATCGCACTGGTTGTGGACATTGTGGTAGTGGTAGTGCTGCTGTTTACTACAAACCTTGGAGTTTACGCACTGCTGATCGCAATGGTGATCTATTCTGTGGTTGTATGTGTGTTAAATGACAGAGCCATGAAGAAATATCTGCAGTATAAGAATCCATGGAAAGAAGGATATCTGTATCCTGTTCTTGCATCTGTTCCCATGGGAATTGTTGCAGGCTGTATCTGCTATGGACTGAACATTTTTGTAAAATCCAATTTCATTTGTCTGATCGTTTCCATTCCTGTTGCTGCGGTTGTTTATCTGTTTGCTTACCTGATCATCAGCAAGCCGTCAGAATCACAGCTTAGAAGAATTCCGGGTGGAAGCTATCTGATAAGGATTGCAGAGAAACTTCCGTTCTGGCAGAATAATTAAACACTGAAATTATAAAAACAAAAGAGTTATATTTCATGGTTTAAATGTATTTCTGAAATAGAAACACATTTAAAATTTCTGAAATATAACTCTTTTTTTGAGCGCGTTTGAAAAATGCTTTTCGCAAAGCAGGATATGTAGATTGCGGGAATGATTTTTCAAATACGCTCTAAGACGGATATATTGCAAGGTAAAATACATTGCAATATATCCATTACGGTATTATTTATGCATTTTTTTCTTCTGCTTTTTTCAGGTTTTTCTGAGCTGTGGAGAGCATCAGTTTGATTCGGTTGAGCTGGTTAACTTCACTTGCACCCGGATCATAGTCGATGGCTACAATATTGGCTGTCGGATATTCTCTGCGGATTTCTTTGATAACACCCTTACCTACAATGTGGTTCGGCAGACATCCGAAAGGCTGGATACAAACAATATTCGGAACATCTCCATGGATCAGTTCCATCATCTCACCTGTCAGAAACCATCCCTCACCTGTCTGGTTTCCGGTGGAAACGATCGGAGATGCCATTTTTGCCAGATCTCTGATATCAGCAGGCGGTGCAAAATGGCGGCTCTGTGCAAGAGCTTCGCTTGCAGGCTTTCTCACCCATTCGATTGCTTTGATTCCCCAGTTTGCCATGGTTGCCTTGGACTTCTTGAATCCAAGATTTTCTACCTTAAAGTTCTGATTATAGAAGCAGTAGCACATGAAATCGATCAGATCCGGTACAACTGCCTCAGCGCCTTCAGATTCCAGAAGCTCTGCCAGATGATTATTTGCAGCAGGCAGGAACTTGACAAGGATCTCACCTACGATGCCGACACGAGGCTTCTTCACATCACTGATCGGAATGGTATCAAATTCATGAACCATTTCGCGGCACATTTTTTTAAACTGGCTGTGGCTGATACTGCTTCCGCTTAAGAAAGAGATCACACGCTGTTCCCAGATTTTATGTTTCCTGTTTACGATTCCCTCTTCCAGTTCATAAGGACGCATACGATATACGCATTTCATCAGGATATCTCCGAATACGGCACCGTAAGCAACTTTCTTCACTAATGGAAGCGTAAGTTTGAATCCGGGATTGCTTTCCAGACCGCTTAAGTTAACAGAGATAACCGGAATCTGTTCCATACCGGCTTTCTTTAATGCGCGTCGTATAAATGCGATATAGTTGGAAGCACGACATCCGCCACCTGTCTGGGACATGACAACGGCCGTTTTGTTCAGGTCATATTTACCGGAAAGCAGAGCATCCATGATCTGTCCCACAACGATCAGAGACGGATAGCAGGCGTCATTGTTTACATACTTCAGACCAACATCCACTGCATGCTTATTGTCATTCGGAAGCACCTCCAGGTTGTATCCGCAGGAATTGAATGCTGCCTGCAGGAGGCTGAAATGGAACGGTGACATCTGCGGGCAGAGGATGGTATAGTCCTTTCTCATTTCCTTTGTAAAGGATACTTTATCAATGGAAGCAGGTTTGACAGTACGTTTCTGTCCCTGTGCTTTCTTCGCGCGGATCGCTGCGATCAGGGAACGGATACGGATTCTTGCAGCACCAAGGTTATTTACCTCGTCAATCTTTAAGCAGGTATAGATTTTGTCACTTCCGTCAAGGATTTCATAAACCTCGTCTGTAGTAACTGCATCCAGACCACATCCAAAAGAGTTCAGCTGGATCAGATCCAGGTCATCGCGTGTCTTTACATAGTTTGCAGCAGCATACAGTCTGGAGTGGTACATCCACTGGTCATTGACGCGGATCGGGCGTTCCACAGGTGCCAGATGGGAGATGGAATCCTCAGTAAGTACGGCAATACCATAGCTGTTGATCAGATCCGGGATACCATGATGGATTTCCGGGTCAATATGGTATGGGCGTCCTGCAAGGACAATACCATGGCGTCCTGTATCTTCCAGATATTTCAGGGTTTCTTCCCCTTTTTTCTGTACATCGCGGCGTGCAGCAGCCATTTCCTCCCAGCCTTATGCACAGCAGCTTTGACTTCTTCTGCCGGGATATCCTTAAATTCCTCTACCAGACGATTTGCCAGAATTTCCTCAGAAGTAAATGCAAGGAACGGATTGCGGAAGGTAATGGACGGATCATTTAATTCGTCTACGTTATTTTTGATATTTTCGGCATAAGAGGTAACGATCGGGCAGTTATAGTGATTGACTGCATCCGGGAACTCGTTACGTTCATATGGAATACAAGGGTAGAAAATAAATTTCACACCATTGCGGATCAGCCAGGTTACATGGCCATGTGCGAGCTTGGCAGGGTAGCATTCGGATTCACTTGGAATGGATTCAATACCCAGCTCATAAATCTTTCTGGTGGAAGTAGGAGAGAGCACAACCTCATACTTCAGTTCTGTAAAGAAAGTATACCAGAAAGGATAATTCTCAAACATATTCAGAACACGCGGGATACCTACTTTACCTCTGGATGCCTTATCAGCAGTAAGCGGTGTGTAGGAGAAAATACGTTTATATTTATATTCATAAAGATTCGGAATATGATCTTTGTTCTTTTCCTTGCCAATACCACGCTCACAGCGGTTACCGCTTACATACTGGCGGCCGCCGGAGAATTTGTTGATAGTCAGACGGCAGTTATTGGTACATCCACGACAGTTTGCCATAGAAGTTGTATATTTCAGCTCGTTGATCTTATCAATGGAGAGCATAGTCGTTTCTGCGCCTTCCTGATGGCGTTCACGGGCAATCAGTGCGGCACCGAAGGCACCCATGATTCCGGCAATATCCGGACGGATGGCTTCACAGCTGCAATCTTTTCGAAGCTTCGAAGAACTGCATCATTGTAGAAGGTACCACCCTGTACAACGATGTGCTTGCCAAGTTCGGAAGCGTCAGAAACCTTGATAACCTTATACAGAGCATTTTTGATAACAGAGTAAGCAAGACCTGCGGAAATATCGGAAACCTCAGCTCCCTCTTTCTGCGCCTGCTTTACCTTGGAATTCATGAAAACAGTACATCTGGTACCAAGATCAATAGGATGCTGTGCGAAAACAGCAGCTTTTGCGAAATCCTGTACTGTATAATTCAGGGATTTGGCAAAGGTTTCAATAAAGGAACCGCATCCGGAGGAGCATGCTTCATTTAACTGTACGCTGTCAACGGTCTTGTTGCGGATCTTGATACATTTCATATCCTGTCCGCCGATATCCAGGATACAGTCTACCTCTGGGTCAAAGAATGCAGCTGCATAGTAATGGGATACGGTCTCAACCTCGCCCTCATCCAGGAGCAGGGCCGCTTTGATCAGAGCCTCGCCGTAACCTGTAGAACAGGAATAAGCGATCTTTGCGTCTTTGGGAAGCAGTTCATAAATTTCTTTAATAGAACGGATGGTAGTTTTTAACGGGTTTCCGTTGTTACTGCTGTAAAAGGAATAGAGAAGTGTTCCATCTTCGCCTACCAGTGCAGTTTTGGTTGTGGTGGAACCTGCATCAATACCCAGATAGCAGTTTCCTTTATATGTAGCCAGATCTCCTGTTTTTACTTTGTAGGAACTCTGACGTTTTGCAAATGCATCGTATTCTTCCTGAGAAGCGAAAAGTGGTTCCATACGTTCTACTTCAAAATCCAGCTTAATGGAATTGCGGAGTCTGTCTTTCATTTCTGTCAGGGAAATGGAGTTGTCTTCTTTTGCATTTAATGCAGAACCGATGGCTGCAAAAAGATGGGAGTTCTCCGGAATGATGGTGTGTTCCTCATCCAGCTTCAAAGTACGGATAAAGGATTCTCTCAGTTCGGACAGGAAGTGAAGCGGACCACCCAGGAATGCAACATGTCCACGGATGGGTTTTCCACAGGCAAGACCGGAGATGGTCTGGTTTACAACTGCCTGGAAAATAGAAGCTGACAGATCCGGTTTGGTTGCACCGTCATTGATCAGCGGCTGGATATCCGTTTTGGCGAAAACACCGCAGCGTGCAGCAATCGGGTAGAGTGCCTTGTAATCTTTGGCATATTCATTCAGACCTGTGGCATCTGTCTGGAGAAGAGAAGCATCTGGTCGATGAAAGAACCGGTACCGCCTGCACAGATACCGTTCATACGCTGTTCTACGTTTCCGTTTTCGAAATAAATGATCTTGGCATCCTCACCGCCAAGCTCGATGGCAACATCTGCCTTTGGTGCCAGCTTCTGCAGAGAAGTAGAAACTGCAATAACCTCCTGGGTAAAAGGAACGCCCAGATGGTTGGCAAGGGTCAGACCGCCGGAACTGTGATCACAGGATGGAGAGTCATCTCGCCATACTGGTCAAAGGCCTCCTGAAGAAGGTCTGCAAGGGTTTCCTGAATGTTCGCAAAATGACGCTTGTAATCCGCGAAAATGAGATTTTCATTCTCATCTAAGATCGCAATCTTTACAGTAGTGGAACCAATGTCAATTCCAAGTGTTTTGTAATTCATAAAGTAAATTCAAGCCTCCTCGTATTGTATATAAACAAAATTAAAATTTTCCTGTTACTGTTCACACACCACTATCCCGCGAGGTGTTTTGGCATGAATATGCCAAAATCCCGAGACATACAAGCCAAAATTCCATTGCCGCAGGCAATCTGGAATGAATTTTGGCTACGTTACTGAGAACGGAGTGAACAGTAACATTTTCTTTACTGTTTGCTGCTGATATCATGCAAAGCGTGTTGCCGGACACGAAGTAAACAGTAAAAATCTATCCTGTTCTTTCCTATTAAATATCTGTTTCCAGATATGGAATATTCCGTAATATTATACGCTAATGGTCTGGAAAAGACAATATGAAAGTTTACCAATGATTACCTTATTTGCAGTTGAAAATTCAGCTATTTCGGGATATAATAGAAAAAGTGATTTTTATCAAGAGGAGAGAAAAAATGGCAGAATATAAACTTCTTAAAACAGAAGGCCGTGCCAAGCGTGCAGAATTTCATACAGTGCATGGTACGATCCAGACTCCTGTTTTTATGAATGTGGGAACGATCGGTGCGATTAAAGGCGCTGTATCCACCATGGATTTACAGCAGATCGGAACACAGGTAGAATTATCAAATACTTATCATCTTCATGTGCGCCCGGGTGATAAAATAGTAAAGCAGTTAGGTGGCCTTCATAAATTTATGGTATGGGACAAACCAATCCTTACAGACTCAGGCGGATTCCAGGTATTTTCCCTTGCAAAGCTGAGAAAGATCAAAGAAGAGGGAGTCTATTTTAACTCCCATATTGACGGGCATAAGATCTTTATGGGTCCGGAAGAGAGTATGCAGATCCAGTCCAATCTTGCTTCCACTATTGCCATGGCATTTGATGAATGTCCCAGCAGTGTGGCTGACAGGGATTATGTGCAGAAGTCTGTAGACAGAACCACACGATGGCTTGCCCGCTGTAAAGCGGAAATGGCGAGACTGAACAGTCTGCCGGATACCATTAACAAAGAACAGCTTCTGTTTGGAATCAACCAGGGTGCTGTTTATGAAGATATCCGTATTGAGCATGCCAAAGCGATCTCTGAAATGGATCTGGATGGATATGCTGTCGGCGGTTTGGCAGTTGGAGAAACCCATGAAGAGATGTACAGGATTCTGGATGCGGTAGTCCCCTATCTTCCTCAGAATAAACCTACTTACCTGATGGGTGTGGGAACACCGGCAAATATTCTGGAAGGTGTTGAGAGAGGAATTGATTTCTTTGACTGCGTATATCCAAGCCGTAACGGCCGTCATGGACATGTATATACCAATCATGGAAAAATGAATCTGTTCAATGCAAAATATGAACTGGACACACGTCCTATCGAAGAGGGCTGTCAGTGCCCCGCATGCCAGCATTACAGCAGAGCCTATATCCGCCACCTTCTGAAAGCAAAGGAAATGCTGGGAATGCGTCTCTGTGTACTTCACAATCTGTATTTTTATAATCATATGATGGAAGAGATCCGAGATGCTCTTGATGCAGGAACTTCGCAGAATATAAGAAAATGCGGCTGGAAGGCTTTGAAGAGGGAAAAATAAACTCGAAAAGATAATTTGTATATAAAATTATTATTAAATATGCCAAAAACTCTTGAAGTAAAGCAGTTTTTTGTGTATGATGTGTAGTGACGCTTTAATCAGATTGTTATGCATGAAAACAAGATTTCATACAGAAGGTAACGGAGATTATAAGTGGATCGCAAAGCAGCTCTTCAGTATGAGCAGCCGTCAGGACGGTCTGTGAATACATGATGGACTGCAAATATGCAGAATAACAGGAAAAGTTACAGGAGGAATTAAAATGAACGCATCAAGCGGAATGGGTATGGTTGGCGCTATTGTCTGGATGGTAGTACTGTTCGGAATTATGTATTTCTTAATGCTTCGCCCTCAGAAAAAAGAGCAGAAAAGACTGCAGGCAATGTTAAATGACATGGAGGTTGGTGACAGTATTGTTACTACCAGCGGCTTTTATGGCGTGGTCATTGACATGACAGAAGAAGACGTGATCGTAGAATTCGGTAACAACAAAAACTGCCGTATTCCAATGAGAAAACAGGCAATCGCTGAAGTTGAGAAAGCCGGAAGCGCTGCCGAATAATGAAAGAGATATGAAAAAAGCGGAACCTATAGTCAGTGATGGCTGTGGTTCTGTTTTTTTATTTTTACAGTAAAATCTCCGGAAAACAGCACTTTTGTATTTTTTCACTTTAATAGGTTGAAATCTGTCGGAAAGTGCGTTATTATAATAACAATTACGCAATTAGAGTATTTTTGGAGGAAATTATTATGGATTATAAGATTGCATTGATCCCCGGCGACGGAATCGGACCGGAAATCGTAAGAGAAGCAAAGAAAGTACTGGACAAGGTATGCGAGAAATATGGACACAGCTTTTCCTATTCAGAAGTTCTGTTAGGCGGCGCATCCATAGATGTACACGGCGTACCCCTTACTGATGAGGCAATTGCCACTGCCAAATCATCAGACGCCGTACTGATGGGCTCTATTGGCGGAGATGCAAAAACTTCTCCATGGTATAAACTTGAGCCGTCCAAACGCCCGGAAGCAGGACTTCTTGCAATCCGTAAGGCATTAAATCTTTTTGCAAACTTAAGACCGGCTTACCTTTACAATGAGCTGAGAAAAGCCTGCCCTCTCCGCGATGAGATCATCGGAGACGGATTTGACATGATTATTGTACGTGAGCTTACAGGCGGCCTGTATTTCGGAGAACGTCAGACTATTGAAGAGAATGGTGTGAAGAAAGCAATTGATACACTTTCCTATAATGAAAACGAAATCCGCCGTATTGCCATCAAAGCATTTGAGATCGCACGTAAGAGAAGAAATAAAGTAACAAGCGTAGATAAGGCAAATGTTCTGGATTCTTCCAGACTCTGGAGAAAAGTGGTAGAGGAAGTTGCCAAAGACTATCCGGATGTTACCTTAGAGCATATGCTGGTTGACAACTGCGCAATGCAGCTTGTACGTGATCCAAAACAGTTCGATGTTATCCTGACAGAGAACATGTTCGGAGATATCCTTTCAGATGAGGCAAGTATGGTAACAGGTTCCATCGGAATGCTTTCATCTGCAAGCTTAAATGAGACAAAATTCGGTCTCTATGAGCCAAGCCATGGTTCTGCACCTGATATTGCAGGACAGGATAAGGCAAACCCTATTGCAACCATTCTTTCCGCAGCAATGATGCTTCGCTTCTCCCTTGATATGGATAAAGAAGCAGATGCAGTAGAAGCAGCAGTACAGAAAGTCCTGACAGAGGGATACCGCACAGGTGATATCATGTCAGAGGGATGCAAGCTTGTAGGAACAAAAGAGATGGGCGATCTGATCGCAGCAGCTCTGTAAGAATTGATATTAAGAGGATTCAGCCGGCGCAGGCAGATTACGGAGTCAGGAATTTCGGTTGAATCATTAAAAATAAATAAAACAGTAAGAAAAGAGGAAATAAAACAATGAGAAGTGATGCAGTAAAAACAGGCACACAGCAGGCACCTCACCGTTCCCTGTTTAATGCTCTTGGAATGACAAAAGAAGAAATGGACAGACCTCTGGTAGGTATCGTAAGTTCTTACAATGAAATCGTACCGGGCCATATGAACCTTGACAAGATCACACAGGCAGTTAAGCTTGGTGTGGCAATGGCAGGGGGTACACCTGTTATGTTCCGGCAATCGCAGTCTGCGACGGTATTGCAATGGGACACGTTGGAATGAAATATTCTCTGGTTACCAGAGACCTGATCGCAGATTCCACAGAAGCTATGGCAATGGCACATCAGTTTGATGCACTGGTAATGATTCCAAACTGTGACAAGAACGTACCCGGACTTCTGATGGCAGCAGCCAGACTGAATGTTCCTACTGTATTTGTAAGCGGCGGCCCAATGCTTGCCGGACATCTGAACGGACACAAGACAAGCCTTTCCAGTATGTTCGAGGCAGTAGGTGCTTACGCAGCAGGCAAGCTTGATGAAGACGGACTGACAGAATGTGAAATGAAAACATGTCCTACATGCGGATCCTGTTCCGGTATGTACACAGCAAACTCCATGAACTGTCTGACAGAGGTTCTTGGTATGGGACTGAAAGGAAACGGAACCATCCCTGCTGTATATTCCGAACGTATCCGTCTTGCAAAACATGCAGGTATGCAGGTTATGGAAATGTACAGAAAGAACATCCGTCCAAGAGATATCATGACAAAAGAAGCAATCCTCAATGCCCTGACAGTAGACATGGCACTCGGATGCTCCACAAACAGTATGCTTCACCTTCCGGCTATCGCTCATGAGATCGGAATGGACTTTGATATCAGCTTTGCAAACGAGATCAGTGCAAAGACTCCAAACCTCTGTCACCTTGCACCTGCAGGCCCTACATACATAGAAGACCTGAACGAAGCAGGCGGTGTATACGCAGTTATGAACGAACTGAATAAGAAGGGACTTCTTCATACTGAGTGCATGACAGTTACAGGCAAGACAGTAGGCGAGAACATCAAAGATTGTGTAAACTTAAATCCTGAAGTTATCAGACCGATTGACAATCCATACAGCCAGACAGGCGGACTTGCAGTTCTTAAGGGTAACCTTGCACCGGACGGTGGTGTTGTAAAACGTTCTGCAGTTGTAGAAGAGATGATGGTCCATGAAGGACCTGCAAGAGTCTTTGACTGCGAGGAAGACGCAATCGCAGCTATCAAAGGCGGCAAGATCGTAGAGGGTGACGTAGTAGTTATCCGTTACGAAGGACCGAAAGGCGGCCCTGGTATGAGAGAAATGCTGAATCCTACATCTGCGATCGCAGGTATGGGACTGGGATCTTCTGTAGCCCTGATCACAGACGGACGTTTCAGCGGTGCATCCAGGGGAGCATCCATCGGACACGTATCACCGGAAGCAGCAGTCGGCGGACCGATCGCACTTGTTGAAGAGGGCGATATCATCAGCATCAACATTCCAGAACTGAAACTGGAGATCAAGGTTTCCGATGAAGAAATGCAGGCAAGAAAAGCAAAATGGCAGCCTCGTGAACCAAAGGTAACAACAGGATATCTTGCAAGATATGCTGCCATGGTAACCTCCGGAAACAGAGGAGCGATCCTTGAGGTACCAAAAGCAAAATAAAGATGAACAAGTACCCGGCGGGAATTGCAGCATAACCTGTGATTCCTGCCTGAAAAGTTAGGAGGATATGTAAAGATGCAGCTTACAGGTGCTGAAATCATCGTTGAATGTTTAAAAGAACAGGGCGTTGACACTGTATTCGGATATCCGGCGGTGCCATCCTGAATGTATATGACGCCCTCTATGAATATAAAGACCAGATCACACATGTACTGACCTCCCATGAGCAGGGAGCATCCCATGCAGCAGACGGATACGCAAGAGCAACCGGTAAAGTCGGTGTGTGTCTTGCAACTTCCGGTCCCGGAGCTACCAATCTGGTAACAGGAATCGCTACCGCATACATGGATTCCGTACCAATGGTGGCAATCACATGTAACGTGGGAACACCGCTGCTCGGAAAGGATTCTTTCCAGGAGGTTGATATTACAGGAATTGTAATGCCTATTACAAAGCACAGCTTTATCGTAAAAGACATTACTACTCTGGCAGACACTGTACGCAGAGCATTCTATATTGCAAAGAGCGGACGTCCTGGTCCTGTGCTTGTAGATGTGACCAAGGATGTGACAGGTGCGAAATATGAATATACTGCCTGCGCTCCTGCTGAGATCACACCGAAAACAGACACCATTAAAGACGAAGACATTGCAACTGCAGTACAGATGATCAAAGAAGCGAAGAGACCATTTATTTTTACAGGCGGCGGTACGATTATCTCAGAGGCATCCAGAGAAGTGACAGAACTTGCTCACAGAATCGACGCTCCTGTATGTGACAGTCTTATGGGTAAGGGAGGATTTTCCGGAGAAGATCCTCTGTACACAGGAATGCTTGGAATGCATGGGACAAAAACTTCCAATCTCGGTGTCTCAGGCTGCGATCTCCTGATCGTGCTGGGAGCCAGATTCAGTGATCGTGTCACAGGAAACACAAAGACCTTTGCAAAGAATGCGAAGATTCTCCAAATTGACGTAGATGCTGCAGAGATTAACAAAAACATCGTAGTAGATGCAAGTGTGGTAGGAGATGAGAAAGAAGTTCTCAAACGTATTCTGGCAGAGGTTCCGGAAATGAGACATTCGGAATGGACTGCACATATCAGTGAACTGAAGGAAAAATATCCGTTAAGATATGATCATTCCCAGCTTACAGGCCCATACATTATTGAAAAGCTGTACGAACTGACAAAAGGAGCTGCCATCATCACAACAGAGGTTGGACAGAACCAGATGTGGGCAGCTCAGTATTTCAAATACAAAGAGCCAAGAACTTTCCTTTCTTCCGGTGGCCTGGGAACTATGGGATATGGACTTGGTGCAGCCATCGGTGCCAAGATGGGAAGACCGGACAAAACTGTGGTAAACATTGCAGGTGACGGCTGCTTCCGTATGAATATGAATGAGATCGCAACAGCAGTCCGCTGTGGCAGACCTTTAATTGAAATCGTATTGAACAATCATGTACTGGGAATGGTACGTCAGTGGCAGACCTTATTCTATGACCACAGATATTCCCATACAATTTTAAATGATGCAGTAGATTTTGTGAAGCTGGCAGAAGCCATGGGAGCAAAAGCAATCCGTATCACAAAGATGGAAGAGGTAGAGCCTGCATTAAAAGAGGCTCTGGCATGTCCGGGACCTATCGTACTTGACTGTATGATCGATCAGGATCTCAGTGTATTTCCGATGGTACCGGCAGGCGCAAGCATTGATGATATTTTTGATGAGGAGGATATGAAAAACAATGAGCAGAGTGTATAATTTTTCCGCAGGACCGGCTGTACTGCCGGAAGAGGTACTGAAAGAAGTAGCAGAGGAGATGATGGACTATCAGGGCTCCGGTATGTCTGTAATGGAAATGAGCCACAGAAGTGCTGATTTCCAGAAGATCATCGATGAGGCAGAGCAGGATCTTCGTGATCTGATGAAGATTCCGGATAACTATAAGGTATTATTCCTTCAGGGCGGAGCTTCCCAGCAGTTTGCAGCAATCCCTATGAACCTTATGAAGAACAAGGTTGCTGATTACATTGTAACAGGACAGTGGGCAAAGAAAGCATACCAGGAAGCACAGAAATATGGAAAAGCAAACAAGATCGCTTCTTCCGAGGATAAGACTTTTTCCTATATTCCTGACTGCAGCGACCTTCCGATCAGCCCGGATGCAGACTATGTATACATTTGTGAAAACAACACGATTTACGGAACAAAATTCAAGAAGCTTCCTAACACAAAAGGAAAAACTCTGGTAGCAGATGTTTCCTCCTGCTTCTTATCCGAGCCTGTTGATGTATCCAAATATGGAATCATCTATGGCGGTGTACAGAAGAATATCGGACCTGCAGGTATGGTAATCTCCATTATCCGCGAAGATCTGATCACAGATGATGTTCTGGAAGGAACACCTACTATGCTGAAATTCAAAACACAGGCAGACGCAGGTTCTCTTTACAATACTCCAAACTGCTACTGCATCTATGTATGCGGTAAGGTCTTCAAATGGCTGAAGAAAATGGGCGGCCTGGAAGAAATGCAGAGACGTAACATTGAGAAAGCGAAAATCCTCTATGATTTCCTTGATCAGAGCAAGCTTTTCAAAGGAACTGTTGTGCCGGAAGACCGTTCTCTCATGAATGTACCTTTCGTAACAGGTGACAAGGACATGGATGCCAAATTTGTAAAAGAAGCAAAAGAGGCAGGATTTGTAAACTTAAAGGGACATCGTACAGTGGGCGGTATGCGTGCAAGTATCTACAATGCTATGCCAAAAGAAGGGGTGGAAGCACTGGTTGCTTTCATGAAGAAGTTTGAGGAGGAAAATGCATAATGTTTCAGTATCATTGCCTGAATCCCATTGCAGAAAAAGGTCTGGGATTATTTGATGAAGAATATAAGAAAAGCGAAGATCTGCAGGAGTGTGATGCAGTCCTTGTAAGAAGCGCAAAAATGCATGACATGGAGCTTCCTGAGAGCGTGAAGGTAATCGCACGTGCAGGTGCAGGTGTCAACAATATTCCTGTAAAGGACTGTGCAGAAAAAGGTGTGGTAGTATTCAATACACCGGGCGCCAATGCAAACGGTGTGAAGGAGCTTGTACTTGCAGGTATGCTTCTTGCTTCCCGCGATATCGTAGGCGGTATCGAATGGGTTGCCAAAGAGAAAGATCAGGAAGACATCGATAAACTTGCTGAGAAACAGAAAAAACAGTTTGCAGGATGCGAGATCATGGGCAAGAAACTGGGTATCATCGGTCTTGGTGCCATCGGAGCAATGGTGGCAAACGCTGCTTCTGCACTTGGAATGGAAGTATACGGATATGACCCATATATTCTATTGATGCTGCATGGAATCTTTCACGCACCATCAAGCACATCAAGAGCCTGGATGAGATTTATTCCCAGTGTGATTACATCACCCATCCATGTGCCTCTTCTTGACAGCACAAAAGAGATGATCAACAAAGAAGCATTAGACAAGATGAAAGACGGCGTAGTACTTCTGAACTTTGCCCGCGATCTTCTGGTTGATGAAGATGCTCTGATCGAAGCATTAGATAGCGGAAAAGTAAAGAAATATGTGACAGACTTTGCAAACCATACAGTAGCAGGACACAAAGGAATCCTGGTAACTCCACACCTTGGAGCATCCACAGAGGAATCCGAAGAGAACTGTGCGGTAATGGCAGTGAAAGAAGTAAGAGATTTCCTTGAAAACGGAAATATCAAAAACTCTGTAAACTTCCCAAACTGTGATATGGGAACCTGCGTGGCAGTAGGACGTATTGCCATCTGCCACAAAAATATCCCGAACATGATCAGTCAGTTCACCAAGATCCTTGGTGCAGAAGGTCTGAACATCGCAGATATGACAAACAAGAGCAAAGGCGAATATGCTTATACTCTCATTGATCTGGAAAGCGCAGCATCCAGAGAAGCACTGGATGAGCTGAAAGCAATTGAAGGTGTTTCCAGAGTACGTGTGGTAAAATAAGAAACACTGATCTGAAAAAGTAATAAAAATCTCCTGTGATGCAGCTGCAATCACAGGAGATTTTTTATTACTTTACTATAAACTATTTTTTGACTTTGAATTTTTTTTATATCGGAATATGGACTGTAAACTCTGGATTTATTTTTGGAGGTCTTATTCCAGGAACGTACTGTCACATACCAGTGCCTTTCTTACAATTGTAAAGGTTACAGTTCGGTATTTTT
>ENA-OQBJ01000146-OQBJ01000146.1-human-gut-metagenome-genome-assembly--contig:-NODE-146-length-36365-cov-3.718528_pt1 | contig 36365 bp, 39 predicted proteins | sample MGYA00242743_ERZ504545 | MGnify/ENA primary metagenome ERZ504545 (study PRJEB26092, sample SAMD00036252) | human gut metagenome | host: Homo sapiens | study: EMG produced TPA metagenomics assembly of... | reverse complement strand
TTCACCGCTTGATTTTCTCTTATTTTCCGTGATTCCGCTGCGATTCGAACGCAGGACCCACGCCTTAGAAGGGCTTGCTCTATCCAGGCTGAGCTACGGAACCATCCTTGTAATTTGTAAAGTCTTTCAGTGATTCCGCTGCGATTCGAACGCAGGACCCACGCCTTAGAAGGGCGTTGCTCTATCCAGCTGAGCTACGGAACCATCCTTAATTGCGGTGCAAAAGTATGCTTTTATTTTGAATTACACAAATTTTTCCCAGAGTTTTATCAAATCTTGAGTGTATTTATTCAAGTCAAACCAAGCATCCAATACATCTAAATTCCTGCGAAATTTTAATACCCAGTATTTTGTGAAATTCCACCTGCAATCACATCTCTTTGTGGAATAGGGAGTAACAATCTATAGTTTTCTACTCCGTACACCTCTTTTGCAAGTCCTGTCCTTTTCAAAAATGCAAAGTTCACGTCACAGTAAAGCGTCAATTGCAACCGAGCACTCTTAATTTTGTCCAAAACCGTAACACCTGACAATTGAAGTTCCTTTGCTGTAACAAGCTTATTCAACTGGATTTCTGCATCCGACGTTCTACCGTTTTTACAAAGACATTCTGCATATGACAGTAATACATCTGTATATGTCATAAGAGGAACAAGAGAAGGAACTCCTAACGAGATGTTGCTACGTGTCATCACGCCATTCCGAACTGCCAGTATGGTTTCTGTTCCACTCCCATTGTTATATAAATCCGTAATCGTTTCTTTCTGGTTATAATTGGAAGAGTCCAACATATAAAAGCCACCGGATATAACTTTGGCAAGAAGTGATTCAGCCTGCAGATAATTACCCTGATACATATAAATATCTGCCAGAAGTATACGAGCCACATCTCTGGAAACAAAGAAAAAGTCATTAACGTCTCTTAATGATTCATTCTTCTTTTCCTCCAGATTATCCATTGCCTCTTGCAGCTCCTTAATCAAACGGGAAAATATCTCAGACTGGGAGGTCTTGAAAATACTGGAGCCACCTGCTACCCCAAAATCAGTACTGTCTACATAAGGTACATCCCCCATGCCACAACCATATAATAATAATACAAAGCATTCCATACATCAAAGTAACTCTGATATACTCCCAATTGCTTCGCTTCTGCTTCCTTAAACATCAGGTTCATCCTATTGGCACGATAAAAAGAGTTCCAGATGTCACTTATAATCGTCGCATCCGGACTTATATATTGAGAAACTAAATTTGCCTCTTTGTTATAATGGTAATATTGTTCCATCAACGACCACTGCGAAAAAGCTTTTGCAAGTTCTAAAGCAAATCCAGCCACCACCGTCTTGCCAGTCTCTCCCAACTTAGGCAGAGGCATATCAGGGTTTCCTTCCTGGACAATCTTCACCTCTCCGACCTCATTCCCCATACAGTCGTATACTTTCACAGAAGCTTCTTTAGAAGTTCGAGAATTTAGAGGACTCACATTGATGGTAAGCACATTATTCTCCAGCGACTTCTCAAGGGAAACAGATGCATCCGCCAAACCCTCATAAATATTCGTAGAAAAATAATCATCCGAAATGAGAGGTGGATACGATTCATCATCCTCTGAAATTAGTGGTTCCAAATAAACTGGTACAGGAGAGGTAATCTTTATCGTATAATTGCCACCCTGGTTCGGTACCTGAAGCTCCGTGGTTTCCAGTGTAACCGTCTGCCCTTCTTGTAAGGTTTCATTTCCGGCCACTCCGTCATTGTCCCAGTCAAAGAAGTAAGCCAGTTCCTTCACTTCTATCGGCAGGCCTATTTCCTCATAGCGGTCAATAACATGGTTGCGAACAGCCGACAACTGCCCGGCCAATGCATTCCGGTCTTCTTCCATCTGCTGCCGAGTTGACTCTGTAAATGCACCGTTATCTCCAAATTCTTTACACAGCTTGGCCAAATACTCCGTCAAAGCAGCTTCACTTCTATCTACAATCAATAAAGATGATATAGCAATCAAGGCAGCTGATTCATCTGTACCTCCAATGATGGAAAGTGAAGAGGCATCCTTATCTTCATATTTCTGGAGTCCGAAAGCCGTAAACAATTCTTTTTGTGCTTGCGTATTGGCTTCTTTGAAACTCATACCTCCTTCCACCAGCTTCTGTACACGCTGGTATTTCAGATGAGTCAGCACATTGACATTGACCGTGGTCTTATCTGACAAATCAACCAATGCACGCAGGCTTAAGGTACCTGAAGAAAGCTCTCCTTCTACTTCATTAAAGAAATATCCGTTAGCTGTAAGTTCTGCATAAGGAGCTTCAAACAATTTGGAACCAAAAGAGAAATTTCCCATATCGTCTTGAATGGTAGAGGAATAGAAATCACCTCTTACCTGAAGCTTGGAATCCATGGGCTGAATGGATAATTGGTTGACCCACTCACAAAAGGTCCTTTTTCTACCTTCCCGAAACATTATATGTGTGAGTTCAAACGATTCTTCCCTCTTCCGAGTCTTACCCACACGAAGAAAATAAAACGGAGAAAGCTATCAGCCCTTCCGATGTACAGCCTTAATTTCATAATAAAAAGTTTTTTGGTATCTTATTTCTAAATTCTGCTGGACAACCAGGCTCTCCCACCTGGTTATCTGGTACAAAGATAATCACGTTTGTTAATATATACCAACATTTTCAAACACATTTTACTAAAGTAGATATTCTCTATCTATCTTTTCCAAAGGCCGTCACATAAAACAAGAAACATACTACAACTTTTTTATGTTTTCCACACGCAAACCATAGGTTTTCCAGGGCGAAACCCTACGTTTCCGGACGGGAAACATACAGTTCCGCACCGGAAAACATAGAAAGCTTCCAGCATTTTCAGCATACCGCAGGAAGATTTCCGGATACACGTGCCACGGTTCTCCCCTCACTAATCGGCGGTTTCCTGCGGTTTTTCCGCGAAAATTCCGTAAGTTTGTGTAACGAAAACCCTAAAAACGACATCACACATGGAACAGCATCCCCAGCTTTTAGTCTACAAGGCTTCTGCCGGCTCCGGCAAGACCTTTACACTGGCGGTACATTATATAAGACAACTGATTGAAGACCCGTATGCCTACCGCAGGATTCTGGCGGTGACATTCACCAACAAGGCGACGGCGGAAATGAAGGAGCGTATCCTGGAACAGCTATACGGCATCGCTACGGCCGACGAAGGTTCGGAGGGCTACCTGAAGGAGATTCAGAAGACATCAACCAAATCGGTTGAGGAAATCCGGGAATCGGCACGCGAAGCATTACGGCACATCATTCATGACTACAGCCGTTTCCGCATCGAGACCATCGACTCGTTTTTCCAGTCGGTGATGCGCAACCTGGCGCGTGAACTGGAGTTAGGGGCCAACTTGTCTATCGAACTGAACAATACGGAAGTGCTGAGCGATGCGGTGGATGCCATGATTGAGAAGCTGGACCGGCGCTCACCGGTGCTCTACTGGCTGCTGGAGTACATCGAGGAACGTATCGTGAACGACCGCCGCTGGGATGTGTCGAAAGACATCAAGGGATTCGGACAGAATATTTTTGACGAGAGCTACATCGAGAAGGGAGAAGGACTGCGCCGGAAACTGGCCGACCCGAACTTTATTCCTTCCTACCGGGATGAGCTGAAAAGTATCCGCGAAGAGGTGCTGGAATTCATGAAGGGATTCAGCGAACAGTTTACGGGCTTGCTCGAAATGCACGGACTGACTCCGGCAGACCTGAAGAACGGCTCACGGGGCATCGGCAGTTATTTCAACAAGCTGGCCAACGGGAAACTGAGCGATGACATCCGCAATGCCACCGTGGAGAAGTGCCTGGAGAGCGAGGAAAACTGGACAACCAAAACGTCGGCCCATCGTGATGAAATCCGTTCGCTGGCGGCTTCGGAACTGATACCCTTATTAGCGGAAGCGGAAAACCGTCGTCCGCAGAACAACTTGCTGCTCAACTCGTGCGACCTTTCGCTGCGTTACCTGAACAACCTGCGTTTGCTGGCACACATTGACGAGGAGGTACGCTTGCAGAACCAGGCGCACAACCGTTTTCTGCTGTCGGATACCAATGCCTTGCTCCATAGTTTAATCAGGGAGGGAGATGCCTCGTTTGTCTACGAGAAAATCGGTACGACCATCGACACAGTGATGATTGACGAGTTTCAGGATACCTCACGCATGCAGTGGGAGAACTTTCATCTGCTGTTGCAGGAAAGTCTGGCACAAAAGGAAGGCAGCCTCATCGTGGGCGACATCAAGCAGAGCATCTACCGCTGGCGAAGCGGCGACTGGAAAATTCTGGCGGGACTGGGCAATGACCGGAGTTTCCGCATCAAGGAATGTACGCTCGACACGAACTGGCGAAGTGAGGCGCGCATCATCCGCTTCAACAACGAGTTTTTCACGGCGGCCTGCCAGACACTAAACCGGCGCTATCAGGAGGAACAGGGCATGCCTTGTGCCCAACTGGAACAGGCGTACAGCGACGTGCGGCAGCGTTGTGCCAAGAAGGAGGAGAAGGGCTTCGTAAAGGTGACCTTCCTGCAGGATTCCAAGGAGAGGCCTTACACGGAAGCAACCTTGGAACAGCTTGCCGAGGAAGTGGAACGCCTCACCGCAGAGGGTATCCGCCTCAACGAGATGGCCATTCTGGTGCGAAAGAACCGGAGTATCCCCGACATTGCCGCTTACTTCGACGAACATACCCCCTACCGCATCGTATCCGACGAGGCGTTCCGGCTGAGTGCATCGCTGGCAGTGAGCATGCTCATCGACGGACTGCGGTATCTTTCTTCGCCCGACGACCGCATCGCACTGGCACGTCTGGCGGTAGCTTATCAGCAAGGGGTATTGCACAAGGACATCAGCCTCAACACAGTGCTGCTCGACGACTCGTCCCGTTACCTGCCGGCAGCCTTCCAGTTGCAGGCAAACGAACTCCGTTTCATGCCGCTATACGAACTGTTAGAGAAGTTGTTCGTGCTGTTCGACATGCAGCTTATCGAGAAGCAGGATGCATATCTCTGTGCCTTCTATGATGCAGTGACGGAATACCTGCAGAACAACTCGTCGGAGCTAACAGCTTTCATCCGTTTCTGGGATGAGAAACTGAACGCGAAGACCATCCCGTCGGGCGAGATTGACGGCATCCGCATCTTGTCTATCCATAAGTCGAAGGGACTGGAGTATCACACGGTGCTGCTGCCGTTCTGCGACTGGAAGATGGAGAACGAAACGAACAACCATCTGATATGGTGTAGCGTGGCAGGCACGGGAAAGGAAACCGACATTCCGCCGTTCAACCGCCTGGACATCGTACCGGTGAACTATTCAGGTGCCATGGCGGAATCGGTGTATCACGACGATTACCTGGAAGAGAAATTACAGCTCTGGGTGGACAACCTGAATCTGCTTTACGTGGCGTTTACACGCGCCTGCAAGAACCTGATTATTTTCGCCAAAGCGGGACAGAAGGGCACGGTTTCAGACTGTTGTACAACAGTCTGCCGATCATGCAGGAAGTGGAACTGCCGCTGGCACAGGAGAATCCGGAAGACGATGCAGTGGGCGAATACGGGGAACTCTGCACGGCGCACGATGAGAAGAAGGCGGGCAAATCCAACCGGCTTTCGTCGCCCCGCGAGGGAGTGCCCGTGAAGATGGAAAGCATCGAGACACACATCGAATTCAAGCAGTCAAACCGTTCGGCCGACTTCATTCAGGGTGATGACACGGAGGACACTCGCGGACAGTACATTCGTCAGGGACAGTTGCTGCACCAGGTGTTTGCCCACATCGAAAAGGCGGACGACCTTCCTTCGGCACTGGAACGGCTGAGCTTCGAAGGGGTGTTCGAATCGGATGAGCAGAAGCAGCAAATTCAGGGACTGGCGCACTGGGCCTTGCAGCATCCTTCCGTGAAAGACTGGTTCAGCGGTACGTGGGAGCTTTACAACGAGTGTGCCATTGTCTACACCGACGAGCAGGGACAGATGCAGACACGCCGCCCCGACCGCGTGATGCGGAAAGACGGGCAGGTGGTCGTGGTGGACTTCAAGTTCGGAAAGAAGAACGAAGCTTACCGCGCGCAGGTGCAGGAGTACATGGATTTGCTCACGCAGATGGGCTACACCCACATCCGGGGATTCCTCTGGTATGTGTTTGCTAATGAACTGGAAGAAGTGACGCTTCCAGCCTGAATTTATTTTTTCACAACGATATTTCGACAATGCAATATATGGAAACTTTTTTGAAGCAGGTGGCCGCCGATTTGTACCGGAAGATGAACGGAGACTTCACGAAGGTGGCTGTGGTTTTCCCGAACAAGCGTGCCAGCCTCTTTTTCAATGAATACTTGGCACAGGAATCCGACCGCCCGGTATGGTCGCCGGCCTACGTGAGCATCAGTGAGCTGTTCCGCCAGTCGTCGCAATGGGTGACGGGCGATTCCACCAAATTAGTGTGCGACCTCTACAAGGTGTTCCGTGAAATAACAGGCAGCAAGGAGAGCCTGGACGAATTCTACTTCTGGGGCGAGATGCTCATCAGCGACTTTGACGATGCTGACAAGAACATGGCCGACACCAAGGCGCTGTTCAGCAACCTGAAGGACCTGAACAAGCTGACCGGCGAATATGACTTTCTGGAGGAAGGACAAAAGGAAGCATTAAGTCAGTTTTTCCGTAACTTCTCCATCGAACAGGTCACGGAACTGAAACGGCGTTTCATCTCATTGTGGGACGTGTTGGGCGACATCTATACGCAATATAAAGAATTGCTCCGCGAGCAGGGCATCGCCTACGAAGGAATGCTCTACCGCGAGGTGACGGAGACCATGGATGTGCAGCAGTTTCCCTACGACAAATATGTGTTCGTGGGATTTAACGTGCTGAATAAAGTGGAACAAACCCTGTTCAGCAAATTGCACGAGGCAGGAAAGGCACTGTTCTACTGGGACTACGATACCTTCTACCTGAACAAGCATCCGCACGAGGCGGGCGAGTTTATCCGCCGCAACCTGAAGAATTTCCCTTCGGAGTTGCCGCCTTCCCTGTTCGACCACCTGAACCATCCGAAAGAAATTACCTTCATCGAATCACCTACGGAGAACGGACAAGCACGCTACCTGCCGCAATGGATTCGGGAGAACCTGACGGAGAACGAAAAGGAAACGGCCGTGGTACTCTGCAACGAAGCCATGCTGCAACCTGTGCTTCACTCACTACCGGATAACGTGCGCCACATTAACATCACCATGGGTTTCCCGCTCTCGCAGACACCGGCCTACAGCTTCGTAAAGACGTTGCTGGAACTGCACATTGCGGGTTACAATTCCCGCAGCGGACGCTACCAGTTTGCCGAAGTCATCAGCGTGTTGAAGCATCCGTACACGCAACTGCTTTCCGGAGAAGCCGCTCCGCTGGAAAAGGAACTGACGGAGAAGAACCGCTTCTACCCCCTTCCCTCGGAACTGGAACGGGACGAAGCCTTGTCGCTGCTGTTCAAGCCGTGCAGCCACAACCTGGAACTGCGCAAACGGCTAGCCGACATCTTGAAGCAGGTGGCACAGCTGTATCGCAAGCAGGCAGCCTCCACCAGCGATGCCCTCGACCAGCTCTATCGCGAAGCCTTGTTCAAAAGCTTCACCATGGTCAACCGCTTCCATGCCCTGCTTGAAAGCAAGGACCTGGAGGTACAACCTGTCACCTTCCACCGCCTGCTGGTACGCGTCATGTCGACAGCCAGCATTCCTTTCCACGGAGAGCCGGCCATCGGTATGCAGGTGATGGGGGTACTGGAAACACGTAACCTAGATTTCCGCCATGTCATTCTGCTGTCGGTCAACGAAGGCCAGTTGCCCAAGGCAGGCGGTGATGCTTCGTTCATCCCCTATAACCTGCGCAAGGCGTTCGGCATGACCACCATCGACCACAAGATTGCGGTCTATGCTACTATTTCTACCGTCTGCTGCAACGGGCAGAGAAGGCTACGTTACTCTACAACACGGTGAGCGACGGAATGAATCGGGGAGAAATGTCGCGCTTCATGCTTCAGCTGCTGATTGAGTGGGGCTATCCCGTACAGCGGAAACAACTGGAGGCTGAACAGTCGCCCATTGCTTCCTCACCCATCTGTATCCCCAAGTCGCCCGACATCATGAAACGGATGCAGAGCGTGTTCGACGTACGGGTAAATCCGAAAGCCCTTCTTTCCCCGTCAGCCCTGAACTGCTACCTGGACTGTCCGCTGAAGTTCTATTATAAGTACGTAGCAGGACTGGCAGCCCCTGAAGAAGTAAGTGCAGAAATCGACTCAGCCAAATTCGGAAGCATCTTCCACTACGCTGCCGAACACATCTACAAGGAGCTCACGGCACACGGAAAAGTCATCAACAAAGACACCTTGGAAGCCCTGCTCCAGGAAGAAGTGAAACTACAGAATTACGTGGACAACGGGTTCAAGGAGCTGTTCTTCCACCTCCCTGCCGACGAGCGTCCGGAATACAACGGAGTACAGCTCATCAATTCCGCCGTGATTCTGCGCTACATCCAGCAGCTGCTTCACAACGACCTGCGCCACGCTCCCTTTACCTTCGTAGGTTCCGAACAACGGGTCATGGAGGACGTAGAGATACAGACACCCAAGGGAGCCATCCGCTCGCGCATGGGGGGAATCATCGACCGTATGGACAGCAAGGACAACGTACTCCGCATTGTGGACTACAAGACGGGAGGCAAGGCCGACACCCCGCCCAGCGTAGAATCGTTGTTCACGCCCGGCCCCAAACGTTCCAATTACGTATTCCAGACTTTCCTGTATGCCGCCATCGTATGCCGGAAACTGCGTGAACGGAATGATGACCAGAAAGTAGCTCCTGCCCTGCTCTACATTCACCGGGCTGCGGCAGAAGATTACTCGCCCGTCGTCCAGCTCAAGGAATCGTATAACAAAACCACTCCTGTGGAAGACTTTTCATTGCTGGAAGAAGAGTTCAGAACCCGCCTACAGGCACTTCTGGAGGAAATTTTCAATCCCGACCTGAGTTTCAGTCAGACGGAAGAAGAAGACCGGTGCACTTATTGTGACTTCAAGGAAATATGTAAACGATAGAAACAGAATCAAAACAAGTGTTAAAATTACATTTTTCTCTGAACAATCCAAGTGAACCGGATGTTATAAAGATGTTTTTCATAGTAATAGATAAGAACAGTATTGGTATTTGTGAAAATATCAGCTGTAAGGGCAAAAGCGTTTGTTCTTTAAAAAATAAGAGAGGCTGCATTTCCCCGGCAGCCTCTCTTAATTTTTTATCTCTACACAAATGTTTTTTATTCCTGATAATCATAGTACCACCAGTAGGTATCGCCAAACTCGCGACGCATACGGTTGCGTTCTTCCAGCGGAGAACCCTCTTTCTGCTGCAAGGTCTGGTAAGCCTTGAAACGATCTAAAGTCAGACTGTCTGCACGCAAAGATACAGTATCATTCCGCTGAACATGATACAGCGTCAGAGCTTCCCGGTAATAACGCGGCAAGGTATCTTCCGGCAAATAGAAATCGGGAACGGCCTGTGCGAAACTGTCCAGTTTCTTTTCAAGCAGCAAGGCAGAAAGGTAATAATCCAGCGAGGTATATTTTCCCGTTCCCTTGTAGCAGATGTTCCGCAGGAATACCATGCGGTCTTCTCCCTCATAAGGACGTGCTCCCAGCAGGTAATAAATGGAATCGTTCGTATAACGGAGCGTGTGCAGAGAATCCGTTTCAAAGAACAACCCGTCGGAACGGTAATACTGCGGATAAGCAAACAGCTTGTCGCCCATCTTTCCCAAGTGCGACAAGGCCACGGCACGATAGGCGGTCAGCGTACGGCTGGCCTCCAATGATTTTTCTCCTACACGTAGCACCTTGTCATACTCCCCGGCTCGCAGGTAATGTTCCGCCTCCAGCTCATGATGAAACTGCCGGTTGGTACTACCCACACACACTGTCAGCAGACACAACCCCAACAAGATAGCCAGATTACTGTTGACCAGTCCCCAGAGACTTCCTTCGTGATTCAGCTGTACGCGAAAAACTCCACGCAACCAGTAACCGATTCCCACAAACAGCAACACCAGTAAAGGCAACAGCCAGGTCCACGGAGTATGGTAGTCGGAGATATACACTCCACGCCCTACATCCGTCAGGGCACAAAGCACCAGAAAGGACGGCACATACGCCAGGGCACGTACCCTTCCCTTCAGCCCAAGCAGACTGTTTACTCCCCAGCGCAGCAACAGCAGAATCAGCGTAATGACCAGCGCGCTGGCCATCGGAGCAAAGGTAGTCTTTCCATGTGCCAGCGAGAAATGAAGAGCTTCCAGCACATCGCGCTGGAACACATAAAGATATACAAAACTAAACAGAGAAAAAAGAAGACCGCATACAGCAATCATGATGCGTGCAGTCTTCTTATAAAATGCATTTGTGTAATCACTCATACAATATCAATTCAATCTTTCACTCGTTTTAATACAACTGCAGAACGGGCCGGCACATACAGTTTCAGCCATTCTTTCTTGTCTTTTGCATAAAGCGGGTCGGCACAGGTGAAGTGGCGGAGACTGTCGTCTGAGAAGCCGAATCCACCAAACTGCTTGTTGTCTGTGTTCAGAACCACGTCGTAGGCACCTCTCGGTACGAGGAAGCCATAATCGGCAAACGAACGGGTCGGGTTGAAGTTGAACACAAACACCAAATCCTTGCGGCGGTATGCCAGAATCTGGTCACCATCGTTATGCCATACCTCGATGACATCCGATTTCTGGATGTTCTTCACACTGCGAATCAGCTTGACCATCGCCTCATCGAAATCGCCCAGGTAATGATAGCACAAATCCGGATTATCAACCAGGTTCCACTGACGGCGTGCATACTTGTATGACCATCCGTTGCCTTCGCGCGGGAAGTCAATCCATTCCGGATGACCGAATTCATTACCCATAAAGTTCAGGTAACCTCCGTTGATGGTAGAAGCCGTGAGCAGACGAATCATCTTGTGCAGGGCAATGCCTCGTTCCACCACTCCATTCTCGTCGCCAATCTTGAAGTGCCAGTACATGTCGGCATCAATCAGGCGGAAGATGATGGTCTTGTCACCCACCAGTGCCTGGTCGTGGCTTTCGCAGTAAGAGATGGTCTTTTCATCCTTGCGGCGGTTAGTCACTTCCCAGAACAGGCTGGACGGTTTCCAGTCCTCATCGCGACGTTCCTTGATAATCTTAATCCAATAGTCAGGAATGTTCATGGCCATGCGGTAATCGAAGCCGTAACCTCCGTCTTCGAACGGAGCAGCCAGTCCCGGCATACCCGATACTTCCTCGGCAATGGTAATGGCCTTCGGATTCACTTCATGAATCAGCCGATTGGCCAGCGTCAGGTAACAGATGGCATTGTCATCCTGATGACCGTTGAAGTAGTCACCATAGTTGCAGAAAGCCTCACCCAGTCCGTGACTGTAATAAAGCATAGAAGTCACCCCATCGAAACGGAAACCATCGAAATGAAACTCTTCCAACCAGTACTTACAGTTAGACAACAGGAAGTGAATCACCTCGTTCTTGCCATAGTCAAAGCAGAGCGAATCCCATGCCGGATGTTCACGACGTCCGCCCTGATAGAAATACTGGCAAGGATCACCGGCAAAGTTGCCCAGTCCTTCTACCTCGTTCTTCACGGCGTGTGAGTGTACGATATCCATAATCACGGCAATGTTCATCTGGTGTGCCGTGTCGATAAGCTGTTTCAGTTCTTCCGGTGTACCGAAGCGTGAAGAAGGAGCAAAGAAGCTGGACACATGATAGCCGAAACTTCCGTAATAAGGATGTTCCTGAATGGCCATAATCTGAATACAGTTGTATCCGTCCTTCGCAATTCGCGGCAGTACATTCTCACGGAATTCATTGTACGTACCAACCTTTTCCGCATCCTGTCCCATACCGATGTGGCATTCGTAAATCATCAGCGGAGCCACATTAGGCGTAAAGGTCTTTTTCTTGAACTTATACGGTTTCTCCGGATTCCATACCTGTGCACTGAAAATCCTGGTCTGTTCATCCTGCACTACGCGGGTAGCCCACGCCGGAATACGTTCACCGCATCCACCTTCCCAGTACACTTTCAGCTTGTACAAGTCGCCGTGCTTCATGGCCTTTTCCGGCAGATTGATTTCCCAGTTGCCCGTCTTGCGCACACGTTTCATGCGGAAAGCCGGCTTCTCCTGCCAGTCGTTGAAATCGCCCACCAGGTAGATTTCCGTCGCATTCGGCGCCCATTCACGGAAAGTCCATCCCTTGTCAGTGCGGTGCAAACCGAAATACATGTGTCCGGTAGCAAAATCCGACAATGTCTTCTTTCCTACCAGTTCCTTTTCTTTTTCTACCACATGCTGATGACGGCCGTTGATAGCGTCGGCATATGGTTCCAGCCACGGATCATTCTTTATGATATTCAATGCCTTGTCCATAGTATTAGTAATTAGAAATTATTTGACACGTACTTTTACAATCACTTTTCTCACTCCGTCGGGAGTTACGCCCGGTGCATGTGCGTCTTCCGGGAAGAAAATAGCAAACATATCCGGCTTTACGGTCAGGTAGTCAGTAGCCAGTCCTTCATAGAAGGTAATATCTTTTTCTGCATTGTAAGCAGCTTCAGGCAAATCCGTACGCGGCATATAGCCATTACTTCCACCCCCGACAATGGAATCTGGATGTCGATGAAATCATTGTGTGTTTCCAGACGCGCTTCTTCCTTTGTCTTCGGACGTGCATCTGCAAAATTCACCATCAGTTCACCTTCCTTCAGCACTACCTTCCCCACTTCGTGTGCCTGCAAGTCAGTTGCCTTCAGGAAAGCTACAGCCTCTGCAAACAAAGGATTCAGTGACACATATTTTTCCAAATTTTCCAATTTGTCAATAACCATATTCTTTCAGTTTTAAGTCGTTAATATTTTATTCAAACTCATCTATCGTTTCATTTGTAAAATCGGCAAAGCGTTTCAGCTGGCGAAACACGTCGATAATCCGTTCCATAAAGTCCGGACGGGAAAAGAACTCATCTTCCACCCGGCAGGCCACCGTAAAATCCTTGCAACGGATGTACTGCGGATAAGGAAAATCCTTCGGAAATCCCTTGGGCACCGTCTTCAGATGCGACTCGCCTACCACCGGGAAATACTCCTTGAAAGCCGGATCTTCCACAATGGCACGATACTCATCAATGCGGTCGCACACCGACTGACGCACCGCCCGCAACATATCGGCAGGCATGCACCAACTTCCTCCGGCCAGCATACAGTTGCCCGGTTCCAGATGAAGATAATAACCACAGTGATTGGATTTCTTTCCCCTTGCATTGATATACCCTCCGATGTGGGTCTTATAAGGAGACTTGTCGGAAGAAAAACGGACATCCCGGTAGATGCGATACGTGCAGTCACGCGGAAGGACGTGCGCCACACTTTCATCCCATGGCGAAAGGCGGGCAATCACCCCTGCCAGCAACTCCTCGAAGTCTGCCTGCACACTCAAATATTCCGCTTTATGTTCCTGAAACCACTCCCGGTTGTTGTTTGCCGCCAGTACTTTCAGGAAATCCAATATGCCCGGTATATCCATATTCTTTACTTTTGAGTCACACAAACTTACGAAATTAATTCTTATCTGTCGAATAAAACGATATTTTTTTACATTATCCCAGCAGATTCAACAAAAAATCGTGCACCTTTCCGTTGGAAGCCACCACTTCGCGGCCGGAATAGCATGAATCACCTCCGGAAAAGTCGGTCACCCTTCCTCCGGCATTCTGTACCAGCAAGATACCTGCCGCCACATCCCACGGACAAGTGAAGGCTTCGGCACGCGCTTCAAAACGCCCGTCGGCCACGTAACACATCTCGCAGCCGCCGCACCGACCACCCGAATGCCTGCCACATGCCCGTAGCAGCCTTCTATCAGGCGGTTGAATACCGGCTTGTAAGCCTCCGTTTCGTACGGAAGACCGAAAGCCATAAAAGCCTCATCGGGTACAGCTACCTGCGACACCCGAATCTGTCGGTCATTACAATAAGCAGGCGCCCCCTTGTAAGTCCAGAAACACTCGTCGCGGCACACTTCATAAACCACTCCCAGCAAGATTTCCTCACGGTTACGCAAGGCAATGCTCACACAATAAGGTGCATGGTTATGAATGAAGTTGGTCGTACCGTCCAGCGGGTCAACCAGCCAACAATACTCCTCGTCGGTGTGAGTTCCGCTCCCCTCTTCAGCAATAAAACCTGCCTCGGGAAGCAACTCCCGCAGACAGGCTACTATTCTTCGTTCCGATTCCTTGTCGACATACGACACATAATCGTGTGCGTGCTTCTTCTCAATCCGCTCACGGCTGAACTTCTTCCGCTCCTCACGGATAAAAGCTCCCGTGGCTACAGCCAGTTCACGCACCTTCAAAGTCAGTTCGGATAATTCCATCATTATTTTTTCTCCTCCAATAAACGTCCGTATCTGAAAGTCCCTTTCCGGACAATATTCCCGTTGGCATCCATCTCTACGAATGAACCGTCTTTCTTTCCCTGCTTGAAGAAGCCCTCAAAGCGAGTGCCGTCCTTTTCAATCAGCACACCCTTTCCTTCTTCCTTTCCACGTACAAAAGAACCTGTATAGACAGAACCGTCAGCCATGTGAAGCACACCTTCTCCCTCGGCCAGGTTGTTCTTCCACTGACCTTCGTATTCATCACCGTTGGCCCACTTGTATTTTCCGGTACCCGAGCGCTGGTTCTTCGACCATTGCCCGTCGTACACCGCTCCGTTGGCCCAGGTGAACGTGCCTTGTCCCTCCTGCTGTCCGTTCAGGAAATGACCTACGTATTTGTCGCCGTTCGGATACGTATAGATACCCCTTCCCGTGCGTTCACCGTTGGCATAATCCCCCTCGTAGCGTTCACCATTCTGGAAATAATAGATACCCTTTCCATCCTGCACATCATCTTTCCAGTCGCCCACGTACTTGTCGCCGTTGGTATAGTAGAAAGTACCCTTTCCGTGACGCATGCCGTCCTTCCAGTCGCCTTCATACTTCGACTTGTCGTCCCACACCATGGTGCCCTTCCCGTTCTTCAGGTCATTCTTCCATTCGCCGGTGTAGACCGCTCCACCTTTCCAGGTATAAGTACCTGTCCGTTACGCTTGTCATGATGCCAGGTTCCAGTATATAAGTCCCCGTTATAATAGGTCATCGTACCCTCACCCTCCTGGTAGTCAGTGTGCCACATCCCGTCGTAACGGTTGTTGTTCATGAAATAATACGTTCCTTGCCGTGCTGCTGGTCTTCGTACCACTCTCCCACGTACTTTTCTCCGTCGCTGAAAGTGTAGGTACCTTCACCCTGGCGTTTACCCTTCACATATTCGCCTTCGTACACGTCGCCATTGCGGAACACCGTCTTTCCCTTTCCGTTCGGGCGGCGTCCTTTCAGTTCGCCGGTATATTCCGAACCATCCTTAAACTGGTAGTATCCCAATGACAACTGGGCCGAAGCCGATACCGAGCTGAATGCCAGCAAGGCAAATAAAAATAATGTATGTTTGTTCTTTCTCACGTTCTTAGTCTCTTTTTTAATTCCGCTCAAAAATAGTCTTTTTACTTTTGCACGAGCCGGAAGGTTTATACTTTTTTACCTGCCACTACCTCTATTAAGTTTTCTTTGCAGAAATAGCGCTGAGCCAGCGAAAGCAGTTCGTCGGACGTCACCTCACGAATGGCAGCCAGCGATGCATCAAAAAAAGTCGGGCTTCAATCCGGCCGTTTCGATGAATATCCAGGCATCCGAGAGCGAGAATGCCCCCTCGTACGAACGGCACATATCGCCCAGCATGTAGTTGCGCACCATCTCCAGTTCTTCTGCCGGCACCTTATCCTGACGCAGACAGTCCATTTCATGATACACTTCCGTGATGACAGACTCCATGTATTCATTGGCCGCCTCCGTACTCACCACCAGCAGACTCGTGCCCGGATAAGACACCAGTCCGGCCCCGATGCCGTAGGTATATCCCTTATCCTCACGGATGTTCGACATCAGACGACTGCCGAAATACCCTCCGAACAGCGTAACCAGCACACGCAGTTTCAGGTAATCAGGATGCTTGCGGTCGAGCGAGAAACCACCCATGCGGAGCGAACTCTGCAAGGCATCCTCCTTCTCCACGTGAACCCGTTTGCGGGCATCCTTCACGATGTCCCACGTGCGTTCCACCTTCTCTGCCGTACAATTTCCCCAGGGCGCCTCTCCCCAGTGACGTTCGATGCAGCGCACCACCTCGGGGGTCACCTTACCCGACACGTACATGGAGCAGTTGCCCGAATGATAATGGCGGTGATAGAAATCCTTCAGCGCCTCCACCTGAATGCGTTCATAATCCTCCAGTTCGGCATAGCGTCCCAACGGATGCGAAGTACCGAAAAGCGAACGGTTCAGCTGCTTGCGGGCCAGTACATCCACCCGCTGGTTGTTCACCAGGAACTGCTGGCGGTTGATGTCGCAGATAATGCGGAACTGCTCTTCCGGAAACACAGACTCCTTCACCAGTCCGGCCACAATCTCCATGGTGCGGTCAAGGTGTTTCGTCAGTGTATACAGTGTCACAAATCCACAGTTCACAGAAGAAGAAAGGTCGAGCCACGCCCCATAATAATCCAGTCGTTCGGCAATCTCGCCCGACGTCATGCGCACCGTTCCCTCACGCAGCATACGGTTGGTAAACACAGCCTGAAGCGGCTGCGACTGGTCGAGCTGTCCGCTACGCACCAGCAGGTCGAAACGAATCACGTCTTCGTTTCCGGCCGAAAGCACATACAACGGCATACCGTTCTTCATACGGTGTAGCTCCGGCTGCAAGATGGAAAAATGCTCCAGCTGACGAATGGCAGGCGCCACACTACGGTCGAGCTGCGTCATAGTGCCTCCTGCTGATTGCGCAGAAACTCTTCGGCCCGTGCCAGATCCTGCGGCGTGTCAATACCAATGGTCTCCACTTCGCTGATGCCCACCTTGATGGAATAACCGTTCTCCAGCCAGCGCAACTGCTCCAGTGATTCGGCCAGTTCGAGCGACGACTGCGGAAGAGATGTAATCTCCTTCAACACCGGAGCGCGGTAGGCATAAAGTCCGATATGTTTGTAATACGTATGTCCGGCCAGCCACTCCTTCTTGTCGCGGTTACGCTGGTAAGGAATGATGGAACGGCTGAAATAGAGTGCCTTCATCTCCTTGTTCACCACCACCTTGGGCGAGTTCACGTTTTCCAGCGCATCAAATCCGTCGGCAGGCGTAAACGGTTTCACAAGTGTGGCAATCTGTGTTGACGCATCGTCAAAGCAGGCCTTTACGGCTTCCAGCTGCGAACGCTGGATAAACGGTTCGTCACCCTGAATGTTTACCACCACGTCATAGCCGCTGCCCACCTTGCAGTAAGCCTCGTAGCAACGGTCGGTACCACTATTATGGTCGACCGACGTCATTACCACCTTTCCACCGAGGCCTTTACAGCCGCTTCGATGCGTTCGTCGTCGGTAGCCACGTAAGCTTCGTCCAGCACACCGGCCACTTGTTCATAAACTCTTTGTATCACGGGTTTGCCTCCCAGTAGTGCCAAAGGTTTGGCGGGGAAGCGTGTAGATGCATATCTTGCAGGAATAATTCCAATAAATTTCATGGTTATTGTATTTGGGTTATGCTTCGCAAATGTACGAATAAAAAGTGACAAACAGAAAAATGAACTTGCTATTCAGATTTTTCAATGATTGTCTTTATCCATTCCGCAAACCGCGGACATTTCTCCAAGATGGATTTTATCCCGATTTCCAATGCTATCAGGTTTCCTTCCAGCACTTTGTTGTAGTCAGACTTTATAGCCAGCAATCTTTTGGAGGGAGCCCCTTCAGGAGAGGTATTGATGTCTTCGGGATTGTCGTAGGATGAAATGATGGAAGCTGTCTTTGCTGCGAGTTCTTCCGAAAAATAGTACTCAAAACCTTTGTTACTGGAAAACAGCAAAGCCTCAAATTCGTGCAACTGTATGTAAGAGAAAAAACGACGGTCGTCTATAGCTTCATCGATTGCCGCTTCCAACGACCGTATTTGCTCTATTTTGTCCGGCTTCTTCATGCAGTCCTCATAATGGGGCATGTCGTGGGGAAGTCTGAAAAAATCAATAAAGGTAGTTACGATATAATCGCTTTTTTCGGACATCAGAAGAGGCTTGATCGTGTTTGCCAGATGTGAATAGCTCACCATTCCTCCCCGTCCTGTCCTGCTTGTCCGAATCAAGACAGGCGTAACGCTCAATATACCAAATTCTTGCAAATAGGGAGAAATGACCGAATTGACAAACTCTTGCTCCGTCTGCCCTTCGACGACAATATACACACGTTTCATAACTGCCCTCCTATCATGTTTTTCTCCCACAAATCACTGAGAGACAATTCGTAATCGTCCATCCATTTTTCCAGTTCTTCCCGTTCCAGATGACGAAAAACCGATTGGTTGTCTGCCCTGTCCACTACAATGATATCTTCCACCTCAAAGCAATTGACCAGATTGGTGGACTGAGTAGACAAAATAATCTGGCTTTTGAGCGAAGCCTGCTTGACAAGTTGGGCCAGTTTATTGATAGCGGCCGGATGCAAACCCAATTCAGGTTCATCAATAATTATCACTTCCGGCATCTTGGACTGCAACAGTAAGGTTGTAAGGGCTATAAAACGCAAAGTACCGTCCGAAAAGCTATAACCATCGAGGTACATATCTGTATCCCTCTCCTCCCATTCCAGACGAATTCTTTCCTTGTTGTTGGCATCCGGACGGAGCTTGAAGCCCTTGAAATAAGGAGCAATGGAACGTATCACACCCTCTATCAAGCGGAATGTCTTTTCATCGTTCAGCATCAATGAATACAGATATGCGGCAAGGTTGGAGCCGTTATCACGCAAATATTCGTTGTCGTTAATCGGACAATCCCCACGCATGGGAGAAGTGGCACTGGTATCGTGAAAATGATAGACTGTAAAGCTACCTAAATACTTTCTCAAGTACGCAGCCCTCCATCTTTTATTATCCTTCAAAGAGGATTCTTCTACGGCAGAATCCCAAATCGTTCTGTTCCACTGTGAGTAATCCTTTCCCGGCTTATGACAGTTATTAAAAAAATCTCCCGTTTTTTCAATATAGCCTTTGTTCGATTGCGATGGTTTAATCTCAAAGAAAAAAGCATTTGTATTGTCAAAATCAATCAATCCCTGGATAGACGGCGATACTCTTCTTCCCTGACGCAGCAAGTTATCAATCCCCCCTTTAGACAAGGTATAACTGCCAAAGCGTTGCTCATATATTGCCTTGGTCAATTCAAAGAATGAAATGAAATTACTTTTTCCAGCTCCGTTTGAACCGATTAACACATTCAGCCGATTCAAAGGCAGCGACAAGTCTTTAATGGACTTGTAATTCTCAATCAAAACTTGCTCTATCATATTCTATCTTAAATTCCGCTTTACCATTAACAAGCACTGTCTCTACCGGTTTTCTGTATATTTCCAGTTAAGGCTGTACCTGCGCATACGCTTCTATCCTTCATCCTGATTCAGATAGTTACGTAATATGCAAAATTAGAAAACTTTCTCAAAAGCCTTACAACAATCACCCTTTTTATTGAAAACGCACAACCAAATTCAGTACACCTCCAAAGCTCAAGTACATCCAAAACAAAACGCCTTTGCGTTTCAACCCAAACGCAAGTACGTTTTAAGTAAAACGCAAGGGCGTTTCATCTTAAACGTAAGGGCGTTTTAGTCCAAACAGAAAGGCGTTTTTCAGAGGAATTTTATACCTCTGAAAATCAACTAATTACATTTTCTTAAATTTTACAGATAACCCAGTATCCTCCCACTACCTGCAAGAGCATTCCGAGAATACCGATGCGGAAATCCTGCAAGGCGGTGAACAAGCTGCCGGAAAGTGCCCACTCACCCAGCGTACCAGCCAGCTGATAGAACAGCACCACGGCCAGCAGCAACGGCAAGGTGACTTTCTGAAAGCGGGCGGCCACCAGACCGGCACCCACAGCCAACAGCACAGATTTCAGCAGGATGGCAGGCAGCACGGCAGGTGCAGGCATACCGAACCACCACGAGTTGAGCAACGGCGAGAGTACGGCCGTCAGCAGTCCGGCCTTCCAGCCATATTTATAGGCGCCTACCAGTGTGAAGAAATAAATGGGCAGCCAGGTGACTCCTCCCTGCGGCACCAGGTGAAAAAGCTGGGGCAGGACAATGTTTCCGGCCACAAACAGCAGGGCGGTGACGTAGGTCTTCACGCGACTGTATCCCAATGTGTAAAGTTTTACGGTTGTTTCCATGTGTATTCGTTATTTTTCTGAGATTGTTTTTTCTTTTTCTCCGGCTTCCCTCATGCGGCGTACAAATCTTCAATCACGGGATAGAGTTCCACGGGATTGTCCGACACGTCGCAAAGGGTTTCCAGCGGACACCGTCCTGTACGGGTGCGGTTGATGATGCAGGGCACTTCTTCGGCATAGGCCATCTCTACCCCTCCCTTACGGAGCAAGGCGAGTGCAGGGGTGCTGACTACCCGGGTCCATACGCGGGACACGCCGCCCAATACCATCAGGGCTGCCGCTCCCTTTCCGATGACCTTATCGGCCAGCCAGGCTCCTTTCAGGAAGGCGCGGTCTGTGGCGTACAAGTCGTACAGGTCGGCCACGCCCCGACGGGAGAACGTGCGGGTTTCTTCGCCCTGACGCACCACGCAGGAATAGTTTCCTTCGTTCAGCAAGCGTATCAGTTCGTCCATCACAGTGTTTCCTGTTTCAGTTGTTCCACGTAGGCATCAATGCGGTGAAGCTCCTTCGGAATGTCGATGGACTGGGGGCAGTGCGGATTACATTGTCCGCAACCGATACAGTGACTGGCCTGGCGGAGTTTCGGCACGCTGCGGTCGTAACCCACCAGGAAGGCACGACGGGCCTTCGCATAATTCTCGTCCATGCGGTCTTTCGGCATGTTGCCCTCGTTCACGCACTTGTTGTAATGTACCAGCACGCCGGGGATGTCGATGCCATACGGGCAGGGCATGCAGTATTTACAGTCGTTGCAGGGCACGGTGGGATATTTCTGCATCAGGTCGGCCGTATCGAGCAGGAACTGGTTTTCCTCGTCGGTAAGCGGCACCAGCGGAGAATACGTGCGGAGGTTGTCTTGCAGATGCTCCATGTAGGTCATGCCACTGAGTACGGTGAGCACCTTTTCCGGTGTACCGGCAAAGCGGAAGGCCCACGATGCCACACTGCCTTCGGGATTGCGTTCTTTCAGGCGGCTGAAGATGTGGTCGGGGATGTTCGACAGGCGTCCGCCCAACAGCGGTTCCATCACCACTACCGGAATGTTCTTGCTGCTCACCTGCTCGTACAAGTAGTCGGCATTCACGTTACGTCCCGATGCGTGCTGCCAGTCGGAATAGTTCAACTGAATCTGCACGAAGTCCCAGTGCACCTGGTCGTGCATGGCCAGTGCCCGGTCGAATTCCTCTTTTGTGCCGTGGAACGACCAGCCCAGGCGACGGATACGTCCGGCTTCGCGCTCCTTGAGCAGGAAGTCGAGCAGACCGTTGTCAAGGAAACGGCCCTGCAAGCCGCTTTTTCCGGGAGCACCCAGCATGTGCAGCAGGTAATAGTCGATGTAGTCCACCTGCAGGTTCTTCAGCGAGTTGTGGTACATCTTTACTCCGAAATCATAGTCGGAATTGGAGAAGTTCGACATTTTGGTGGCCACGAAGAACTTGTCGCGCGGATGACGCTTCAAGGCGATACCCGTCGACTTTTCCGACCAGCCCTGCACATAGACCGGGGCCGTGTCGAAATAGTTCACGCCATGTTCGATGGCGTAATCCACCAGCCGGTTCACTTCTTCCTGATCGATGACGTTGCCGTCGCCACCCGGTGCCGGAAGTGTAGGCCAGCGCATGCAGCCATAGCCCAGCAGCGACACCTTATCCTCGTTGGGAGGGAACTGGCGGTAAGTCATCTTGCCGACGGGCACTTCCTTAGTGCTTTCGCCGGATTTTTTCTTGTCGGGCGTACAACCGTAGAAAGCCGCTGTGGCTCCCACCGTACTGATGCCGACTATTTTAAGGAAATCTCTTCGATTCATCTGTTTTTTCTCGTCCATTCTCTTTCTATATATAAAGGTAAGACAATCCGATTAAAGTACACGATGGCGTTCATGGCCTTCCACGTAGATGGCACTCAGCGGACGGGCCGGACACAAGTTCTCGCAGGCTCCGCAACCGATGCAGCGTGCTTCGTTCACTGCCGGAATCTTCAGTGAATCGGGGTTCGAGGGGTCGGACGGAACCATGGTGATGGCGTTCACCGGACAATGGCAGGCACAGTTACCGCACTCCTGCTTGTCGGTAAGCGGGATACACAAATCTTTTACCCACACGGCATGACCAATCTGGATAGAAGACTTCTCTGCCTTGTCAATTTTCAGGATGGCTCCGGCGGGACATACTTCGGAACAGCGCGTACACTCCGGACGGCAGTAGCCGCGTTCATACGACATATAAGGCTGCATGAAAGTATCCAGCGAATGGGAAGGACGGAGCACTTCGTTCGGACAGGCCGACACGCAAAGCTGGCAGGCCGTGCAATGTGACTGCAGATGGCGGAGTCCGCGTGCGCCCGGAGGCACAATCGGAGTTTGGCGTACCGGCTCTTTCTTATCCACGATGTCGGCCAGTCCGCCATCCATCTTGATGGCCTCGGCCTTCTTGGCTACCTGTGCTTTCAGTACCGAACCGGCCAGCAGCAAGGAACCGGCCAGGAACTCGCGTCGTCCGGCGGTACGGTCGGCTGTTTCCGGTGCCGGAGTTTCTGCCTTTTCCGCTTTCTTTCCGTAGGCAAACCGATAGCCGATGGCTCCCTTATGGCATTTGTCCAGACAGTCCATGCAAGCCACACAGCGGCTGCCGTCTATCGCATGGTTCTTCACATCGATGCAGGCGGCCTTGCAATTGCGGGCGCAAAGCGTACAGCCGTTGCATTTCTCCTTGTCAATCGTGATGCGGAACAAGGCAAAGCGGGAGAAGAATCCCAGCACGGTGCCACCGGACAGATGGTATTACAATAGGTACGTCCGTTGCGTGCCGCCAGTACCACTACCAGCACCAGCATGACCGCTGCCACTATCAGCACCGGCAGACTCTTGAGCCAGACATCCACCGAATAGAAGGCATAGCTGTCCATGCGTTCGGCCATAGAAGCCAGCAGGTTGTTTCCCCACATCCATAAAGGTTGCAGGAAACTGTGTGCCGCACGGCCGTACACGGCATACGGGTCGAGCAAGGCTACCAGGGCATGCACACCCAACAGCATCGCCAGCACAAACACCGCCAGCGCACCGTAGCGCAGCCAGCTTTTCGGCTTGGAATACGTGTAGGGCATCTTCTTACGTCCCCGGCCCAGACGGGCCACCACGTCCTGAAACACGCCCAGCGGACAAATGACCGAACAGTACACCCTGCCCGCTACCAGCGTGAGCAATATCAAACACACGATTACTCCGGCATTCAGTGCCAACAAAGCCGGAAGGAACTGTATCTTCGCCATCCAGCCAAGCCATGCATGAAGCACGCCCGTAAAATCGACGAACAACAGCGTCACGAATACCAGGCACAGCATCCCCAGCGTGAGCCTGAGTTTTCTCAACATATTCACAGTAAAAGCAATTTTAGTTAGTTATTATACTCTTTCTATCACGTTTTCGTGGTAAATCCTCACAAAAATAAAAGGAATTGTGTTTCGAGGAGTCTTTTTGCGCAGTTTTTTATCCCAAACAGTATAAATATTCGATTAACTTACGCATAAAGGGCCATTTTGCAGCATTTATGCAGAAAAAATATCATAAATATTGATTATCTGAATTACAAATTCTAATTTTGCTCCACTATTACCTAACAAAAGAACAGCAGTTACAACATGACATACGCATTTATTACGGCAGCCGAAGCCGCTGCCACCATTCATCATGGGGATACCGTCGGCATCGGCGGTTTTTCATCGGTAGGTACACCGAAAGCCGTGCCGGAAGCACTGGCTGCCTACGCAGAAGCACAGCATGCACAGGGGAAAGAATTCAAGGTAGGCCTTATCACGGGCGGTGCCACGGGCTGTCAGGTGGACAGCGCGCTGGTCAAAGCGCACGCCGTATCGTTCCGTACGCCTTTCCAGTCGAACAAGGACATGCGCGAATCCATCAACCAGCACGAGGTGCAGTACTTTGACCTCCACCTGTCGCAAATCGGACAGGACGTGCGCTACGGTTTTCTGGGGAAAATCCATGTGGCCATCGTAGAAGCTTCCGACCTGACGGACGACGGAGAAATCATCCTGAGCACTTCTGTAGGTATCTCGCCTACCCTGCTCCAGGTGGCCGAACGGGTTATCATCGAACTGAATGAAGCGCATACGGGAAAACTTACCGGCATGCACGACATCTATATTCCGGCCAACCCGCCTTACCGGACAGAGATTCCGGTGTATCATGTGAACGACCGCGCCGGACACATCAGCGTGAAAATCGACCGAAAAAGATTACGGGAGTGGTACGCACGAATGCCCGCGACCACATCGCGGCCTTTACACCGCAAAATGAGACAACCCTGCAAATCGGACATAACGTGGCTGCCTTCCTGCTACGCGAATGGAAGAACGGGGCCATCCCCAAGGAGTTCCTGCCCCTGCAGTCAGGAGTGGGCAACATTGCCAATGCGGTACTGGGTGCACTGGGTGACGACCCGAACCTTCCAGCTTTCTCCATGTTTACGGAGGTGATACAGAACTCCGTCATCGACCTGATGATGAAAGGCCGTATCCGCTTTGCTGCCGGCAGTTCGCTCACCTTGTCGGAAGACCGTCTGGACACGATGTACGAGCACATCGACGACTTCCGCGAACGCATCCTGCTGCGCCCGCAGGAAATCACCAACCACCCGGAGATGATTCGCCGCCTGGGTATCATTGCGGTAAACACGGCCCTTGAAGCAGACATTTTCGGCAACGTGAACAGCACGCATGTATCGGGCAGCAAGATAATGAATGGAATTGGAGGCTCGGGAGATTTTGCCAGAAACGCATATTTGTCTATCTTTACCACCCCGTCGGTGGCCAAGGACGGACTGATTTCGTCCATCGTGCCCCAAGTATCCCACGTGGACAGTACGGAACACGACGTACGCATCCTCGTGACGGAACAGGGCGTGGCCGACTTGCGTGGCAAATCGCCTTCGCAACGTGCCCGCTGCATCATTGAAAACTGCGCCCATCCGGACTACAAGCAACTGCTGTGGGACTACCTGAAACTTCGGAAGGAAAGTCCTGCCACACGCCGATGTCGCTGCGCAACGCCTTCAAGATGCATATAGCGTACGCCGAGACGGGTGACATGCGAAACACCCAATTTGAATCATAAGAATGGAAAAATTCGACATACACATCCTGGGATGCGGTTCAGCCCTGCCCACTACCCGCCATCAGGCGACCTCGCAGGTGCTCAACATCCGCGAGAAACTGTTCATGATTGACTGCGGCGAAGGGGCACAGGTGCAGCTCCGCCGCGCCAAACTGAAGTTCAGCCGGCTGAACCACATCTTCATTTCTCACCTCCACGGCGACCACTGCTTCGGCCTGATGGGACTGATTTCTACCTTCGGCATGCTGGAACGTACCGCCGACCTCCACATTCATGCCCATGCCGACCTGCAACGCCTGCTGGAGCCTCAACTGGAATTCTTCTGCAAGGGAATGCCCTATCAGGTGGTGTTCCACCCCTTCAACCCCGGCGAACGTACGGTCATTTACGACGACCGTTCCGTCAGCGTGGAAACCATTCCCCTGCGTCATCGTCTGCCCACCTGCGGTTTTCTCTTCCGCGAGAAGCCGACACCGAACCACATCCGGCGCGACATGATTGACTTCTACGGCGTTCCCATCTGCATGATGAACCGCATCAAGAACGGTGAGGACTACACACTGGAAGACGGCAGGGTGATTCCCAACTCAGAACTGACCACTCCCTCCGATCCTCCCCGCGCGTATGCCTACTGTTCGGATACGGTCTATCTGCCCCGCATCGCAGCACAGGTGCTGGAGTGGATTTGCTGTTCCATGAAGCTACCTTTACAGAAAGCGAAGCCGTCCGCGCCAAACAGACCTTGCACTCCACCGCTGCACAGGCTGCCCGGATTGCCAAGACGCACAGGTGAAACGTCTGCTCATCGGTCACTTCTCTGCCCGCTACGAAGACGAGAAGGCTCTGCTCGAAGAGGCCCAAGCCATCTTCCCCGACACACTGGCCGCCGACGAGGGACTGAAAATCTCACTCTAAGAAGTTAAAGAAAACTAACCCTATTAAACCGAACCAACGGATTGTCGTCTTACCCAACAATGACGAACCCGCACACGCCATGAACAATTATAACGAAAAAGAAACCATACTGATGCTTCAGGACCCGTCGACTCAGCGGAAAGCGTTCGAACGGATTGTGAAGGCCTACAGCGAACAGTTGTACTGGCAGATACGACGCATGGTGGTTTCACACGACGATGCCAACGACTTGTTGCAGAACACGTTCATCAAGGCCTGGACCAACCTGGACTATTTCCGGGGAGATGCCAAGCTTTCCACGTGGCTCTACCGCATCGCCTTCAACGAATGCCTGAACTTCCTGAACAAGCAGCGCGCCGAAAACCAGCTGTCCATCGACGATGCCGATGCCGCTCTGATAAACAAGCTGGAAAGCGACCCTTACTTTAACGGCGACGAAACGCAACGGCTTTTTCAGAAGGCCATCCTGCAACTGCCCGAGAAACAGCGCATCATTTTCAACCTGAAATATTTCCAGGAAATGAAATACGAGGACATGTCGGAAATCTTAGGCACCAGCGTAGGCGCACTGAAGGCATCCTACCATCATGCCGTCAAAAAAATAGAAGATTTTTTTCACCAGCATGATTAAACCTTTTTTACAAATTCGAATCTAACTTCCAAAGGAGGCAACAATATGAAAAAGGAAGAAACTGACTTATTAAAGAGATGTGGAACCGAGAACCCGTTCACAGTGCCTGAAGGTTACTTTGCTAACTTCACGGAACAGCTGATGGACAAGCTTCCGGAACGAGAAATACAGCCTGCACCTCAGCTCACGCTGTGGGCACGCGTCAAACCTTGGGTGTACATGGCTGCCATGTTCTGCGGCCTGATGCTCAGCGTACGGATGTTCGTAGGTGAAAAAGAAACACAATCGCCTGCCGCCGGCACTATGGGTGACATGGAATTTTCAGAAGTACCCGATGAATACATCGACCCCATTGTCGACCAGACCATGATGGACGACTATACTCTATACGAGTATCTCACTGATGCAGATACGGAAATTTATAAATAAACCAACCATGATAAAAAGAACTTTTTATGCCCTGACTCTCCTGCTCATCTTGTGTGTGAGCAGCATTCAGGCACAGAATACCAAATTCAGCAAAGAAGAATTCCGCAACCGCCAGAAAGAATTTTTCATTCAGCAGGCGGGACTGAGCAACGACGAAGCACAAAAATTCTTCCCTCTCTATTTTGAACTGCAAGACAAGAAGCAGACGTACAACAAAGAGGCGTGGCAGAAACTGCGTCAAGGCAAGAATCCCAACACTACGGAAACGGAATATGGGAAAATTGTGGAAGATGTGATTCAGGCACGTATTGCAGCCGACGAACTGGAACTGGAATATGTGCGGAAATACAAACAATTCCTTCCGGCCAAGAAAATCTATCTGTTGCAAAAAGCGGAAATGCGCTTCCACAGAGAACTGCTAAAAGGTTTCAAACACGGTCAGAAAGGTCCGGAAAAGAAAAAATAAAGGATACGGATAGATTTTTTTCTTCCAAAAATTTGGAAAACAAAAATCTTTGCGTACCTTTGCACCGCCTTTGAAAAACAAGGCAACTCTCAAGAAGAGTTTTGGAGAGGTGGCAGAGTGGTCGATTGCGGCGGTCTTGAAAACCGTTGTACTGCGAGGTACCCGGGGTTCGAATCCCTGTCTCTCCGCAATAAATGTTGGAAATCAGCAAATTACAAAACAAACACCCAATTTTACACCCAATAATGTAAATTGAGTGTTTTTGTATTATTTAAGAAAACTGCCGAGCGACTATGCATTGATCAGTGATTCTTTCCATTTACAATTACCTTATGAAGTCATGAAACAAAATCATACACAACACCATGCCGCTACACTCCGATGCGAGCTGAGCCTCAACGAAAGGTAGCATGAACATGACGATAATTGTGGCGCATAGCCAATAGATATAGTTCTTATTTTCGAATTTCATTATCCATCTATTTGCAAATCAAGATTTATAATTTCGCTTGATTTCGTCAATCGACTTGCCGCCGATACCAAGTTCTCATCCGGCAATTCCTTAATGGTTACGGTGAAGAACTGCGCCGGAATATGGATTATTTCGGCGGCTGTCGCTGTCAGCCGCTCAATAAGTTCTTTCTTTTGTTCGGCGGTCAATGCTCCGCTTTCAACTGATATGTATGGCATTGTAAAAGTGTTTTGGCATTACAAAACGTCTATTCGATTGGAAGATTGTGTTGCTTCAAGAAACTAAGTTTGTCCCAGTAGCCCCTCTGATATACAATAAGATTGTTTTTGATATGGAAGAAGCCGCAACCACGCAACCCCAATGGGTCTTTCCATTCCAATATAGCCCATTCTCCATCTTCAAAAATATTTTCAACAATACAAACCATTTTAGCCGTTGCGAACTCCCCGGCAAACATCCGGCGTATGGCTTCTTTTCCAGCCACGGGAGCGTTCGCCACCTGATGGTTTACGGCATCGTCCGCATATAGCGCGGCGATTCCCTCCACGTCGGACGCGTTGAAACAATCAATCCATTTCTCCAGTACTTCTTTCGGTGTCATTTGATGTTACATTTTTATAATGTCAAAACCATCTCAAATTGTTTACCGGCGAGGCAAACACCTTTGGACGCGAGAAATGCGTCCAAAGAAGGAGTTGGAGATTCGACATTGATTACTTTTACTATTTCAGATTCAGTCATCTCAATCATTTGTTTTAGCAAGGAAGATGCGACGCCTTTTCTGCGGAAAGTCGGATCAACAGCTATCTGGGTAATGTCACCGGACTTTGGAGAGAAAACACAGTATCCTGACAAAACAGAATCAACCATAGCTCCCAACGTCACCAAATCATCACCTGCTCTCTTAATAGATTCAATGTCATTCTGCCAGGATGGGGTAAAATCATGGAATGATTGGGCTGACAAAATATCTTCAGACTTCAGCGCGACGATGGAGCATTTGGCAGGTTTGTCAGATAGATGGTTAACAACCAGTTGCTTCTTTTGAGTGAAGAAATTAAATTCTCGTAAAATCTCGAAACCGAGACTTTCATATATTTTTAACGCTCTTTTATTATGTTGAAGCACCTCAAGCAAATAATTCTCTATACCGGCATTTTTCAGGAATGGCATAGAGTGCGTAAATATTCTTTTGGCAAGTCCTTGCCCTCTGAACTCTTTTCTTGTACCTGTTCCCGTATCGTATGCAGTAAGTTTGCCATTATAGTATTTACCAATACCATTAAACGTGAACGCCACGATATTGTCATCATAGAATGCACCGAATGATAAAGCCGGATTGAAGCCTCGCCGTTTCAGCATTGACTTCAATTCTGTCTTATCCACGCTGATTTCGTAATCCGAGAAAGCTGACTTGAAAGCCGTATATATTTGCTCGAATGAAATGCCTTCGAGGTTTTTTATTTCAATCATGGGTTACTTGCTATCGGATTCGTTACCATTAATTTAATTTGAACAGGATTGAAGCCATGTTCTGACCGAGATTGCGCATATTGGCAATTCCTTCATTATCTTTAAGAACATCGCCAATTTCTCGCCCATAAACCATGTTCCAGTATGTGGAACCAGCAACTATCATCTCCTTGTTTAAGAAAAAATGATTCATTGTATCGACCGCCGTCATACCTCCGGCACGACGAACGGCGGCAACTGCCACGCCCAGTTTGTGTTTCAATATTCCCGGATTGACAGCAGCGACAACGCCACCTCTGTCCAACAATGCTTTCATTCGAGAGGAAACATCTGCTGAATAAACCGGCGAACCGAGAATTATCCCGTCAGCTCCAACTATTTTGCTAAATACCTCGGCAAAACCGTCTTTGCGGAATACACAATTACCTTTACCTTTACAGGCAAAACAAGCACGGCATGGCTCTATATCGACATCGGCCAATTGGATAAACTCGGTTTCAATACCTCTCTTATTCAGTTCCTCAAATATCGTGCGGATTATGATAGCTGTATTACCATCTTTCCGTGAGCTGCCGTTAATTCCAATTACTTTCATAGTCCTTTGTATTGTTCCATTTCAATGCAATTCCAAGTTTCGCCCAAGCAAGAATAGCTTTCTGTTGTTGGAACAATCACGCGCCTGAATCCGGCAGACTTATAGCAATGGATGGCTGACGGATTATTTTCAAAGACACCGAGTGATACTTCGTAGCACCAAGCGTCTCAAAAGCATATTTGACTGCCATTGAAACAAGAGTTTTACCAAAACCTTGACCACGTTTTGAATCATCGACAATGACGAATCCCAAGCGTTGTTCCGATGAATCATCTGCCGGAGTGCGCAGGGTGATATATCCCACAATGTTATTGCCATTCAACATTGTCAGGGCGCGTTGACTTTGTCCGTCAATATACCGCTCGTGATAGATATTCATATCTTCTGGTGTGACCGGGTAACACTCATATCTGTCAGCGCACCATTGGCGCATAAGATATTCGTTTTTTAGCCAAGTAGTAATTACATTGGCATCTGTGGGCTGATATGGTCTAAGACTAAGGCGCATCATTATAGAATTGTTTTCAACTCTTCATTGCAAAACATTGTCGGGGTAAATTCCACAATCTGATAGTTGCAATGTCGTTGATGTGGAACGGATCTTCGGAAATAATAGCATCAACCGCTTCACGGTTGTTGCTTTTATCATTATCACGCCACCAATGCGAGGGATCTGTGGTCCAGATGTTATGAATCTCCGATGGCATAATGTTTGGCGAGATATTCACGGTGCGCACTCAGATAGTTATCAACCTCGCTCAACGGCTTTTTGTATGTGAGAATTGCAATAAACATAACGAGTCTATTTTTCCAGCGTTTAAGGTGAGGGAAGAATTGACGCATCATGTCTTTAGCCTGTTCCTGTGTCAAGTTCTGTCCTGACTGTTTGTTTATCTCATCAGTGAATTGGGCGCAGTGGTCAATCATCTGCTCCATAGTCATATCCTGCGCAAACTTGCCATCTTTGTAGCAGTAGATGCAATAATCTTCATTGAGTGTGCCATCGGTATTCGTACCGAGGATTTCGTTTGTTAGCGGCATTCCGCAGCTTTGACAGAATTTTTGTTCCATATCGTTTTCCTTTTCGCCCATCAGTCCAACAGGTAGGTTATTAAATACAAAAGCGTGGACTACCTATGTCAATCTAACTTGACGGCCCTGAGAAAGCCTATGATGCAGATACAACGATAGCAGCCCACGCTATATGCGTGAGAACCACTATGCTATCTCTTGCATCAAATTTGAAAGGCTCTCAGGTTTTCAAGTTACAAGATGAGCATAACGCTTCTTTTTCTTATGTCTTGGAAAGAGTTGCCCCTATCCGAATGCAAAATTAGTTATTTTATTGATGTTTTGCATTATATAGAGTGGAATTATAGCTTGAATCCTCTACTTTTTCTTGGCTCTTCCGCTGATTGTCGTAAACCTTGCCGGAGTTTCTCCCATTGCTCTTTGAACCATTCGCCTATCGGTTGCCTGTTTATTGTAAGCACCAATTTATTATTATCAACCGAACTTTTCTCAATCTTGAAAATATCGTTCTTTATGTCAAACTTTCGTCTATGCTCTTCGGAATAGATTTTCCCATTGCATCTGATTGCTTCTTTTTTTGTCAAAAGATTGTTTACCATATCTTTGGTAAATCCGATGGCATAGCAGAATTTTTCCATTCTCAACATCTCTTTGAGTAAAGGGAACCAGTTGAACGCTTTTTCAAGAATGGTGTTCAATCGTGATATTTCCTTGTCTTTGATTTCAAGCTCTTGATTATGTATTCCTTGTAGGTTACGAATCTGCTTGCCGTGCTGTTCCTGCATTTGTTGCATCTTGGCTTTTAATTCATCAATACCCTTGTCACGCTTGGCAATTTCATGACGTAAATTCTCATTAGTTTGTTCCAAATCTTTCAATTTTCCGCTTCCGAAAAGAGAACCGACACCGCTTGCTATGGCTGTGGCTGCATCGGTAGCTGCGCTTTTGAGTTTGTCGGTGCGTATTTCCGATTTTACCTGTTTGAGTTCTTGCTCAGCAAGAGTTACCTGCTGCTTCTTGTGCCTTTGGGTTTCCTCTATACGTTGCAGTTCGGCTTTCTGTTTCTTTATGATGAAATCGTTACGTTCCAGATGTTCCTTGCCTGTTTCGGTTTTAGATTGTCCTCGTTCCATCAGGAGAATGTCAGAAGCCAAACTTTGCATTTCGGTCATATCCTCGTCATTGAGTTTACAGCTTTTTCCTGTATCGTGGTTCATCCAATCGAAAACGATATGAGCGTGATAATTCGGCTTGAACCACTTTCCATCAATTTGGAAACTCTCTCTGTCTTCAGCTTCGGGTTGTCCGCTCAGCCAATGTCCTTCATCTTTGTGCAGGAAGATTTGCAGCGGAGTAATACCCCAGCGTTGTTTGCACTCCTCGCCAAATTTATGCACATCTGCCAATGTGGTGTCCGCTCTGATGAGCAACACCCCCTCACGGATAGGTGAACACCCTGCCACCTTGATGATTTTTCCGTTCTTGCCTTTGCGTTCACGTTCTTTCTCCTGCATGGCACGTCCGGTCTTTTCCTTGACCATCCGTTTGATGTTGTCGTAATGTGTCCGCAATTCGGTAGTGCCGAAGTCAGGATTTACCCACTGCTCGTTATTGGTGGAAAGTTTGGAAACGACATAGATTCTGGACTCTCCGATGTTGCGTATGTACTCGGCAGTCCTTCGGTTGTGTGCCTCGCTCGATGCGATGTTGCAAGGCTTGATATGTATGCTTGATTTTGTTGCCATAGTTTTTTTGTTTACATTAGATTACTTTGTTCGCTTCCGCAGTGGGGTTCTTAGGGGTGCAACCCATAAGCGGAGATTGCAAAGAGAGGGTCACTCTTTGCTCGGGGTTCTCAGGGGTGAACGCCCTGAGTGGGTTATTAGGGCAAAGCCCTAATCCCCTCGGGAGAGCCCACAACTACGAAAGCGGAGCGTGTAGTTATAGTGGGCTATAACCGAAAACCGTTCTTCTTTTTCGGTGGCTGGGTGTGCGTCTCTCTTACGGACTGGACTTGCCTGTTTCTTTCAGCCTGTTTCTGTAAGTATTCGTTCAAGTCCTTGCATCCGCTGTAGGTTTGCGAAGCGTCACGGATGTATAAATCCCTGCCGTATTCCATACGAATTTGCCGGAGTGCTTCCATCCCTGCACGGTCATTGTCAAAGAAACAATGTATGCGCTCGTAGCTACCCAACGGATAGAGAGCCTTGCTCACATTCGATACAGAGTTCAATACCATATAATCTTGTCTGTCCAGTTCGGGAAATTTCGGGCAATTTTCCAATCTCAAAGTAAGAAATGAAAGATAGTCCATAAATCCCTCGAACACATAACACGTTTCCCTCGCTTTTCCCGCCTGTCTGATGTGGGAGATTTCCTTAGGGGCAATACAGCCCTTGAAATAACGGTTGCGAATCTCATAGCCGCCCGATATGTTTGGAAAGGCAATGGCGAAATACCGTTTGCCGTTGTTGGTGAAATGAGCTTCGCGGCATTCTCTTTTCGCCAGTTCCGTGTTTATTCCCCTTTCCTGCAAATATGAGAGTAGGGCAGGCGAAGAAAGCGGTACAATCTCCAGTTGTTGAAAACGTGGCTCGGAAGATGACTGCTTGCCAAAAGAGAAAGAATCAGGACGGATATGTGGTGTCTGTTCCGCTATGCGTTCCAATATATAAGGTATATGGTCGGTAGCATATAAGTGTGACGCCAGTTCGATGGTGCCGCCGCCTTTGCCGAGTGCAAAATCATACCATTGGTTACGCTCGATATTTACCTTGAACGAGGCTTCAGTTTCTTCCCTTAACGGTGATTTATACCATAGGTTGATACCTGTTGTTTGACGGGAGAATATCCCAAACTGTGCAGATAATCTGCTATCCTGATTTGCTTGGCTGTCTGTATATCCATAAGATAATTGTTTGAGTAGTTGGTGAATTGATTTTATTTTTTCTTTTCGCCCGTACCATTTTAAGAAGTACGGTCTATATAACCACTTCACTAAATTGTCGTATATATAGAATACGGCAATAAAGTGAAGCGGTTTATCCATTCCTTGCATCACTTCGCTTTATCCTTAATATATAGACCCACAGAATGAAGTGAAGCGATTGCAGGTAACGGGTTAATAGTGGAAGTCGGGCATGAATGTGTATTTTCTGCCGTTCTCTTGCACTATCATCCGTTTGTTGCGAAGCATGGTGATGAGCGGTACTGCCTTTTGATGGTTCAGTTTTACACCTATTGACGTATAGCTTTTGATTAAAGCATCTTCCAGTTCCTTGTAACCGTATTCCTCTTTCAGCCCGAAAACGGCTTCCAATGCGATGCGGTGCTGCTGTTCGGTGATATGCCTGTAAGGGTCGAACTTTTCTTCCTCGGGTCTTCCCGGTTTCTTGCTTTCTGTTTTGTAACCCTCTATGAGTTCGGGCAAGGCATTGTCGTTGATGCGAAAGGCAAAAGGCTCGAAATCCATTGCCCGGATGTGCATGGCTGAAACACTGCTTATATCCCCGTTGCTCTTGTCCTTTTCCACCAGCAATACGGTTTCCGCCTTATTGTTTAACTCCGTGCCGATATGCCCTCTCGCATTCTCATCCCCTTTGTTCTGATGCAGTATCGTATGGATGTGTATCTGCCTGTCGTCCGTCCACTGCATCAGTTTGGATATGATGCGTGTGGATTCGCCGGGGCTGTTGATGTCATATACCATGTCACGGATGCCGTCTATGATTACAAGACCAATGTCGGGCGTATTATAGATAGCTGTTCGACAATCCTGATACGCTGTTCAGGCGTGTATTTCCTCAAAGCGAGAAATTCAAGGTTTTCGCTGTCCCTGTCATCGGGCAAGCCAGCCATCCGTAAAATGCGTTTCATGACTTTCAGGCAATGATAAGGGCTTTGCTCCGTATCAACATAAAGCACTTTCCGCTTCCCGTCGGAGAGCTCTGCCACATACCGCAACACAGTGCCATTCTTCAATGTAGCGGCTACGATAGCCGATACATTGAATGTCTTTTTACTTTTGGCTTTGCCGATGGATGCGCTGAAGTTGCCCAATGTCCCAATGACAGAACCATGCACTTTGAGGATTTCGGGTGCTTTCTCATAACTTTTCGACAGGCTCAAACGTGAGGCTTGCCAAAGGATTACGGCTTCTTCTGCCGATATGTCCTTAATCTCTTTCATATAGTCCATAGCCATACCACCCGTTATTTCCGTCCTCCGGTTTTCTTTCCTGCCAGTTCAAGGGCAAGTTCCGCATCAACGATAATCTTGCGCCCTATTTGCGTAATAGCTTTGTCTATCTTACCGCTTTTCTTTATACGGTTGGCGGTGGGCAGACTACACCCGAACAGTTTGGCAATGCCCAGTATTCCGTACACATATTTTCTTTCTGTGTCCGTAACGGGTCGTGGTTGCGTTTCCGTTTGACCGGAAGCGTGCTTGCTCAGGAATATGAACTCTTCGCCTGTCATCTGCCAGACGGGTTTTAATAATAACTCTTGAAGATTTGTCATCGTTCAATCTATTTAGCCGTTAAACAATCAGCCTGCGCACTGGCTGTTATCTCTGTTCTCGAACGATGCAAAATTAGGTAGGGGCGTGAGTGGTAAGGATGTGGTTGGTGTAAATGGAATATCCTGTTATTTCTCTGAATATCAAATAAATAAAATTACCAACTCAAAAATTTAATTTGAGTAGGTAAAGTGGTGATTTTCGTAAAAATGTCAG
>ENA-OQBJ01000145-OQBJ01000145.1-human-gut-metagenome-genome-assembly--contig:-NODE-145-length-36426-cov-8.463759_pt1 | contig 36426 bp, 46 predicted proteins | sample MGYA00242743_ERZ504545 | MGnify/ENA primary metagenome ERZ504545 (study PRJEB26092, sample SAMD00036252) | human gut metagenome | host: Homo sapiens | study: EMG produced TPA metagenomics assembly of... | reverse complement strand
CGGCGGCCTGCCCGGCGCCACCAACCTGCGCGCCGACCAGCGCGTCTGCGCCGTAGTCTGCGAGTTCGCCGCGACCAAGCATGTTGCCGCCATCTGCGCCGCCCCGTTTATCCTGGGCGAGCTTGACCTGCTCGAGGGACGCCACGCCACGTGCTTCCCCGGCTTTGAGAAGAGCTTCCCCGAGGGTGCCTATACCGGCGACAAGGTCACACACGACGCAACATCATCACCGCCAGCGGCATGGCCCAGTCGCTCCCCTTTGCGCTTGAGCTGCTGCGTACGCTCGCCGGCGACAAGGCTGTCGAGAAGGTTGCCGAGGGCATTCAGCTATGATTTTGGCTTCGCAATCACCGCGCCGCATCGAGTTGATGCGCGAAGCGGGCTACGACATCCGCGTCATTCCCGCTGACATCGACGAGACTCCTTTTGATGACGAGGCCCCGCTTACGCTTGTCGAGCGCTTGGCTCGCGCTAAGGCTGCCGCCGTTGCCGCCGAGCACGCCGATCCCAGAGAGCTGACCATCGCGGCCGACACCATCGTCACCTTCGATGCAAGATTTTGGGTAAGCCGGCAAACGAGGACGAAGCCCGTACCATGCTCCACGAGCTCTCCGGGCGCACGCATCAGGTCGCAACCGGCGTCTGCATCGTTAGAGCCGGAGACGCCACAGCCCCGCACGCCGCCGAGAGCCTGTCGTTTGTCGATGTGACCGACGTGACGTTCTATGAGCTCACCGACGAGCAGATTGAGCGCTACGTCGCCTCGGGCGAGCCCATGGACAAAGCCGGCGCCTACGGCATCCAGGCGTCGGCGGGCGCATGCTCGTGCATGATATTTCGGGCGACTTCTACAACGTGGTGGGCCTGCCCATCGCTCGCGTCGCGCGTGCGATTCAAAAACTATCGTAATTGCATCTGGCGCTGGGTATCCCCCACGCTACAATTTCGGCGTACCGTACGGATCCCGACCGGGCATAAGGCCCGGCGGAAAACCGATAGGAGTAAAACATGGATACACTGCTTGAGGCCATTGACGTTTGCGATGTCGATGGCTTTTGCTTTGGCAACTACACGGACGAGGAGGCCGGCACCGGTTGCACCGTAATCGTGGCAACCGAGGGCGCCACCGGCGGTGTTGACGTTCGCGGCGGTGCCCCGGCATCGCGCGAGACCGACCTACTGCGTCCCGAGAACACTGTGGACAAGGTCCACGCCGTCTGCCTTTCGGGTGGATCGGCCTTTGGCTGGAGGCCGCAAGCGGCGTCGCCCGCGAGCTCGAGAGCCGCGGCATCGGCCTTCCCGTCGGCCCCACGCAGGTGCCCATCGTGTGCTCCAGCTGCATCTTCGACCTCGCCTTTGGCGACCCCGCCGTACGCCCCGACATTGAGGCTGGCATCTCCGCCGTGCGCGAGGCGCTCGACAACACCCCCACCACGCTCGAGCAGGGCAATGTAGGTGCCGGCACCGGTGCCACCGTGGGCAAGCTCATGGGCCCCGCCACCTGCATGAAGGCCGGCCTGGGCGCTGCCGCCGTGGCACTCGGCCCTGTTAAGGTGGGTGCCGTGGTCTCGGTCAACGCCTGCGGCAATGTCGTCGACCCCTTCACCGGCGAATGGGTCGCTGGTATGCGCGCCGCAGCAGATAGCGACCAGATCGTCGACATGGAGCTCGCAGCCTTTGCCGCCGCCGGCTCCATGCAAATGCCGCTCGACCGCACCAACACCACCATCAGCTGCATCGTCACCAACGTTGAGCTCACCAAGGCTCAGGCCACCAAGGTCTCCCAGATGGCCGCAGACGCCTATGCACACGCCATCCGTCCCACGCACACCACGAACGACGGCGACACCATCTACACCCTCGCCAGCGGCAAGCTAGACGCTCAGACAAGCGCCACCGTTCCCCTAGACCTACTGGGCATGCTCGCCGTAAGGGCCTACAGACCGCCATCGTAAACGGAGCCAAAAACGCCAAAACCTCCCACGCATCCCCGGCGCCGCAAAGTAGCCTAACCTGACCGGTTGCCGGTGGGCTGTTATGTTTGCTGCTCTACAGTCCTGGCTCGCACGAAGAGCACATTAAGTGCTCTTCGGCTCGTGCGGAACTCGCGACAAACATAACCAAGCCCCACCGGGCAACCTACTCAACAAGATCCCTTTCAGCCCAGGCCCCTGTGTACCGCGCGTCCAAGATCTTCAAATTCAGGCAGCCTGACAATCGATTCTTATAGCAAAGGCCCCTTGGCCTTTAGTTTGATACAAGTTCCGCACGAGCCGGAAAGCACTAAATGTGCTTTCCGTGCGAGCAGGACTGTTCGCAGTAGCAAACTAAAGGCCAAGGGGCCCAGTCAACCTATCAGCAGCGATTACTCAGCAGCTAGTTGAATTTGAAGATCTTTGAGGCAAGACGGTATAGGCCGAGTGTGGTTTTGTCTCCGGCCCGTCCGCGCAGATTGGTGAAGAACCCGACCATGCCGTAGCGGGCACGACGATACATGCGCTCGTCGTAGGCCTTCAAATCATTCCACAGCGTCTTTAGGCGCTCGTCGGCGCAATCTTCCTCGGAAAGTTTGGTGAGTACCGAGCAAATCGCCATCATCATGGTGAAGTAGCCCATCATGTACGAACGCAGGCGCGACGACTCAACATCGCTGTACAAGTGGTACGACTCCATCATGATACGCGTAACACGGAACTGCTGGTCCAGACGCTTGACCATCGTTGCCTCGTTGACGCTCTGGCCTTCGCGACCGATAAAGTAGCGGTAGAGGTCAATGTCGGCGTAGTACATGGTCTTGCAACGCGGCAGCGGTACGTAGGCGTAGATGTTGTCCACATAGAACGTGTGCGGCGGCATGGGAAGGTTGGACTCGCGCAGCACATCCGTGCGATAGCACAGGCTGTGCATGAGTAGGTTCTGGTCCAGGCGGAAATGACCGATCTGATCCCAGGAAAAGATCTTCTTGCGCGGCAGGGCAAATTTGTAGCCAATAGCGGTATGCGTTCCCTCGTAAACTTTCTCGTACACGTAGTTCGAGATAAACAGGTCAACGCGCTGGTCGCGCTCCTCAAAGCCACGCAGAATCGACAGCATGGTCGAAAGGGCAGCGCCGTCAAGCCAGTCGTCCGAGTCGACAACCTTGTAGTAGGTGCCTGCGCCTCGCGCAAGCCCGAAAGGACGGCGATACCGTGGCCGCCGTTCTCCTGATGCACCGCGCGGATAATGCCGGGGTAACGCGCCTCCCACTCGTCGGCCTTAGCGGCCGTCTCGTCCTTGGAACCGTCATCGACGATGATAATCTCGATGTCGGTGGCATAATTGCTCCCCTCCAGAATGGAGGTGATGCAATGGTCCATGTCCTTGGCGGCGTTATACGAGGGAATACCGAATGTTATGACTTTATGCATGGCAGGCGATAATCTCATCCGAAAGATCGAGGGCGGAGTTGGTCACGGCATCCATATCGTAGTAACGATACTCGGCCAAGCGACCCACCGGTGGAAGTTCGTCAAGTTCTGGACGCGCTCGAGATAGCGCTCGTAGAGCTCGCGGTTCTCGGGCTCCAGAATGGCGTAATAGGGCGTCTCGCCCGAGCCGGGCGTATAGGCCTTGGAATACTCCTTCATGATGGTGGTCTTGCCGGGCAGGACCTGGCCAGTCATGTTCTTGAACTCGGTGATACGCGTGTAGTCCTCGCTCGTGGTGTAGTTGACGGTGCCCACGGGCTGGAACTGGTCCATATCGAGCGTCTCGAACTTCATATCGAGCGTGCGGTACGGCAACGCACCCAAGTCGAGGCTGAACAGCTCATCGAGAGGACCGGTATAGACAATCTCGCCGCCGTAGACCTTGCCATCGATCTTGACGGTGGTCTCGTCGATTTCAAAGAGATCGCGGGCGTCCACGTCGCAGAACACGTCAATCAGGTCGTGGTCGAGCATGTGCTCAAAGAGCGCCGTGTAGCCTCCTGCGGCATGCCTGGAAGGGAGCTTGCGGGAAGTAGCGGTCATCATCGCCCACAAAGACGGGAACGCGGCCGGTGATCGAGGGGTCGATCTGATCGGGCGTCTGGCCCCACTGCTTCATGGTGTAATGCAAAAAGACGTTCTCGTAGACGTAATCGGCGACCTCGGCCAAGTCGGGGTCGTTCTTCTTACGCAGCTCCATAATGGGCACCTTGACATCCTTGCCAAAGGTCTCCACGAGCTTCTGATACAGCTCCTCGCCGCGCTCGTCACCAAAGGCGAGCTTGAGACTCGCATGGTTGAAGGGCACGGGCATAAGGGTGCCGTTGATGTTGGCGAGCACCTTGTGCTGATAATCCGTCCACTTGGTAAAGCGCGACAGGAAATTGTGCACGCGCTCGTTAAAGGTGTGATAGATATGCGGACCGTACTCGTGGATCAGGATTCCGGCCTCGTCAGTGCAGTCATAGGCATTGCCCGCAATGTGGCTACGGCGCTCCAAAACGGCAACACGATAGCCGATGGTCTCGGCAAGACGGCGGGCGCAAACGGCACCGGCATATCCAGCACCGACGACAATCATGTCGTACGCGCCGGCGTTAAAGCTTCAGGCAGGCCTGAGGTAATCTGCATCGATACTCCTTGTCAAAAGCCACGGGCTCGTTAGCTGGGCTTTTCTCGAACATTCTTCGAGACATATTTATCAGAGCGATTATAGCGCTAATGCGTCCTATAATGAGCTTGCCACACAAGGAAAGCTCAAGCACCGCGGCGTACAAATTTGAAAGGTAAACCCGCTAGCAGCGGGTTTATTCGTGAACAGCCGGGCGCCTGGAGCTTAGTGAAACGCTTGTAAGGAGTAACATGAGCGATTTCCTTAACCGTATGAATCTGCCGCCAAGGCCGACCTTAAGACGATCGTCCTGCCCGAGGGCGAGGATCCGCGCACCATCGTCGCGGCCACCAAGATCATCGAGGAGGGCCTGGCAAAGATCGTCATCCTGGCAACCCCGACGAGATCAACGTTCCCGGCGCCACCGTCATCGACCCGCGCAATGCCGAGAAGCACGAGGAGTACGCGCAGGAGTTTGCCGAGCTCCGCGCCAAGAAGGGTGTCACCATCGAGCAGGCTCGCGCCAGGTGATGGACGCCACCTACTTTGGCACCATGATGGTCAAGATGGGCGACGCCGACGGCCTGGTCTCCGGCGCCTGCCACTCCACCGCCGATACCCTGCGCCCCGCGCTGCAGATCCTTAAGACCGCCCCGGGCACCAAGCTGGTCTCGGCCTTCTTCGTGATGTGCACCGACACCCCGCAATTCGGCACCGACGGCACGCTGATCTTCGCCGACTGCGGCCTCAACATCAACCCGTCCTCCGACGAGCTCTCCGAGATCGCCATCGCCTCGGCCCACTCCTGGTCCACCTTCATGGGCAATGTTGAGCCGCATGTGGCCATGCTCTCCTACTCCACCATGGGCTCCGCCGGTGGCGAGGTCGCCAAGAAGGTCCAGGAGGCCGTGAAGTTCTGCAAGGAGAAGGCTCCCGAGCTCGCCATCGACGGCGACCTGCAGCTCGATGCCGCTATCGTCCCCACCGTCGCCCAGCTCAAGGCTCCCGGCTCCTCTGTCGCCGGCAAGGCCAACGTGCTCGTATTCCCCGACCTCGAGGCCGGCAACATCGGCTACAAGCTGGTCCAGCGCTTCGCCGGCGCCGATGCTTACGGCCCCATCCTGCAGGGCATCGCCAAGCCGGTTAACGACCTTTCGCGCGGCTGCTCTGCCGACGACATCGTGGGTGTCGTGGCCATCACCGCCGTCCAGGCTCAGATGGCTGAGTAGCGCACGCACTCGCCCGAAGGCCGTACGGGCTAACTCCTGAAAACGTCCTCGACCAATGAAACGCCCCCGTCTGCTCCTTCGGAGCTACGAACGGGGGCGTTTCTGGTCTGCGGATTGTTTTCAGGGGTTAGCCCGCACGGCCTTCTACCACAACGTAGCAATTAGGGTATCTGGAGTGGACGGCGGCTTGGCTACGAGCTGGGGCTGAAGATCTGAATGGTCGGGCGCGTTGCCGGGAGCGCAGGCATTGCTGGCGATGGTCACTTTGGGGCTGGAATTTCCGCCTGCTAGCAAAAAGGCCTCCGGAGCTGTTGCTCTGGAGGCCTTTCGTTTACTTGCAAATGCACGCGTTAGTTGTTCTTGGTCAGGCGCTCGACGTCGTGGGCGATCATGTATTCCTCGTCGGTGGGGATGACCATGACCGTAACGGCGGAACCGGCGGCGCTAATGACCTGCGGTCCGTTGCCCACGGCCTCGCGGTTCTTGTTGTTGTCGATGCGCACGCCCAGCCACTCAAAGCAGTCGCAGAAGGCCTTGCGGATCGACCAGTCGTTCTCGCCGATGCCGGCGGTAAAGGTGATGGTGTCCACGCCCGCCATGGAAGCGATCATGGAGCCAGCCTGCTGCATGGCCTTGTAGGCGAACATATCGAAGGCGAGCAGGCAGCGCTCGTCGCCCTCGGAGGCGCGCGTACGGATGTCACGGGCGTCGTTGGAGATGCCCGAGATGGCAAGCAGACCAGACTGCTTGTTCATCATGTCATCGACTTCCTGGTAGCTGTAGCCGCCTCGCGCTGCAGGTAGCACACGGTAGCCGGGTCAATGGAACCACAACGGGTGCCCATCATCAGGCCGTCAAGCGGCGTGAGCCCCATCGTGGTGTCGCGGCACACGCCGTCCTCGATGGCGGCAAGCGAGGCGCCGTTGCCCAAATGGCACGAGAGCAGACGGTGGCAGCGCGAGCCAGGATCTCCTTGGCCATCATCCACTCGTAACGGTGGCTCGTACCGTGGGCGCCGTACTTGCGCACGTGGTACTTGTCGCACACGTCCCTGGGCAGGGCGTAGGTGTAGGCAACCTCGGGCATGGTCATGTGAAACGAGGTGTCGAAGACGGCCACGTTGGGCAGCTCCGGATACTTCTCACGGCAATACTCAATCGCCGCAGCCTCGCCGTAGTTGTGCAGCGGAGCAAGCGGTGCCACCTCGAGAATCTTGGCCATGACCTCGTCGTCGACGACTGCGGAATCATCGAAGTGCCAGCCGCCCTGAACGATACGATGTCCAATGCCATCGATCGTAAAGTCGGTCTTCTCGAGCTCCTCGAGCACGCGAGCGATAGCAGAGCATGATCGGGGAAGGGAACCTCCTCGGTCTGCTTGGCGCCACCGTTCTCGGAGTGGCCGAAGATGCCCATGTCCGATCCGATACGCTCGCAGTTGCCCTTGGCGAAAACCTCGCGGGTATCGGTATCCAAAAGCTGATATTTAAGGCTTGAGCTGCCGGCGTTGACAACAAGTACGTTCATGAGACTCCTTTGCAGTGCAATACGGCCGACGCAGACCCCTTAAGGCGGCCGCATTTTAATAAGAAGTTATCATATCTTGATAAATAGCTATCAGAATGTCGCCCGACGAGCGCAAAAGAGGGGCTGAACGGCACTTGGTCGTCCAGCCCCTCCCCTCTTGCAATTACTTGCCGTTGACGATGCGCTCGACGTCGGAAGCATCATGAACTCCTCGTCCGTGGGGATAACGAAGATCTTGACCTTGGAATCCTTGGCAGACAGGCACCAAGCGCCGTCGCCACGCAGGGCGTTACGGGCATGGTCCATCTTGACGCCCATAAAGGCCAGACGGTCGGCAACGCCGGCGCGAACGGCCGGAGCGTGCTCACCGATGCCGGCGGTGAAGACCAGCGTGTCCATGCCGCACATGGAAGTGGCCATCTCGGCAGTCTTGGCGGCAATCTTGTAGACGAACATATCGAAGGCGAGCTGAGCCTCGGGGTCACCAGCGGCGGCGAGCTCCTCGACGTTGCGGCAGTCGTTGGTCTTACCACCGGTCACAGCCAAAAGGCCGGACTTCTTGTTCATCATCTCGTCGACCTCGTCGAAGGTATAGCCGCCCTCGCGCTGCAGGTAGCACACGGTAGCCGGGTCGATGGATCCGCAGCGGGTGCCCATCATGACGCCGTCGAGCGGGGTGAGACCCATGGTGGTGTCCATGCACCTGCCGTCCTCGATGGCGCACAGGGAGGCACCGGAGCCGATGTGGCACACGACGACCTTGCGGGCCTCGCCGTTGGTCATCTCGGCAACCTTCTTGGAGATGTAGCGGTAGCTGGTGCCGTGGGCGCCGTACTTACGGATGTGCAGCTTGTCGCAAACATCCTTGGGAAGGGCGTAGGTCTTGGCGACCTCGGGCATGTTGAAGTGGAAAGCGGTGTCGTAGACCGTGACGTTGGGCAGATCGGGATACTGCTCCAGGCAGAACTCGATAACGTTGGCCTCGGGGTTGTTGTGCAGCGGCGCGAGCGGGGCGACCTCGCGGATCTTGGCGAGAACGTCCTCGTCGACGAGGGAGGAATCGCCAAAGTACCAACCGCCCTGAACGATGCGGTGGCCGATGCCCTCAATCTTGACGCCGTTAGCCTCGAGGTCCTTCAGGACGACCTCGATGGCGACCTTGTGGTCGGGGAACTCGATGTTCTCGGTCACCTTCTTGGAGCCGTTGGCAGCGTGGGTGAAGGTGCCGCCGGTAAAGCAGACGCGCTCGCAGGAGCCCTTTGCGGACACCTTGTGGGACTTGGTATCGATGACCTGATACTTAAGGGTCGAAGATCCTGCGTTGACGACCAGAACGTTCATGTGTCTCCCTACTAACAGGCGGTGTGGCGCCGCCAGGTACATACGTTTCAATAATAAACCCAAACGCCCTCGCGCTCGGTTTATTGCGTTGATATATAAGTTATCGATGCCTGAATACTCATGGCCTTTGACTTGTAAGACGAAATAGCGCGGGGATATACACCAGGGAAGAAATCCCAAGCGCAACAAGCAATACAACTCGAATGCCCGCAACGCCACTCAACACAGCGTTGAGCAGATAGAAAAGAACGGCACCCACCGCCACCATCTGGCTTTGAACCGAAATCAGTGAACAGCGCATCGATGAATCGGCAGCATTTTGGAAAACTGAGTATTTGATTGGGGCAAACAACGAGTACGCAACCGTCTGCAGCACATAGAACACGGGCAGCAAATTGGCCGGAGTAAGGGGGATCAAAAACAGAGCAGTCAGGGCAAAGCGCACGATGCCGCAAATACGCGCGAAACGGCCCTTGTCGACACGAGCAATCACACTAGGCACAATAAACCCTATGGAGGCGGAGACAAGGAGCTGAACCGCAATGGTCACGCCCGAAGCGACGGCACTCATTCCGCGGCCTGCAAGCAACAGTGAGAAGAAGTCTTCCAGAGCGACGAAGGCGAATGCCTGAGAACAGTCCATGATGAACGCAGAACGAAGAAGGCCATTACACGCAATGGCGGCACCGATCATCTTCGGACTAATTCCACGCTTAGGTGTCGCTGCAGTGCCCCCTCTTCGCATCTCAGGAATGCAGACAACGACAACCAACGTCAACACCATTGCGATGATATCTGCCGAAAGATCAATGAGATATGCGCCGACGGACGAAATGAAACCGCCCACACAAGCGGAGATGGCATAAGAGGCATAGAAAACAAATCGCTCAACGACATTAAGTCTTACGAGCTGGTCCTGAGAGACGCTGTCAATGTAAATCGCTTCTATGGATCCGCTCACGCATGCAACGGCAAAACCTTTGAGAGCGAACGCACCGATTAAAAGCAGAGGAGAACGGACGAGAAGCAGGGCGGCGTAGTATCCAAGCATTCCCATGACGCCAACGAGACCGCTGGTCTTTCGTCCAAACCTATCAGCAATATAGCCAGTGGGAACTTCAAGGATGAACTTGCTCACTTGATATGCAATCATCATGCTAGAAATCGCTACCATCGAAAGCCCGACGAATTCAAGGTAAACCGTCAGAAAATACAAAATGGTGCTGAAGTTCGACAGAAAAACAAACGACATATAAAGCAAAATCGTACGGTTTTTCATGCCCCGCCCTCCAAGAGCCAGCAATCTAAATCGGAATCTTGGAAAAGCATGAGGGCAAAGCTGTCAGCTATGTGTTACAAGGCGTCAATAATCACTTGACGTCTCGAAGCCAATTAATTTCGCGAAGCAAGATGACGCAATAGGTGCAGAAAAACCGTCTGGTGTCGATCAGTCCAGGAATTGCCGATAGCAAAAGTAGATAGGCAAGGTTACATCACGCGAGCCTTCAATGGAGCACTCACTCACTTCTGATCCATCCGATGCGAGAGAGGACCCAGACAAACTCAATATCAATCCCCCGGCTTGAAGAAACTCAGCCTGAGCCCTGCTTCCGTATTCAACATCACGGAAGCGAAAATTGACGAGCTGGGCTTCAGGGCATTGGTTGATCGCATTGAGACAGGGTGACAAATTAATGGGAACAGCGAGCCTGCCGCCCAGCAACTCACGAACGGTCATAGCGCCCACGGATTGATGACCCGCTGGGCATGAAAGAACCTTGAGCTCCTTTTCACCCAAATATTTTGAAGAAAGGACGCTGTCCCGTGGTTCCTCAAATGAGATAGCCGCATCCGAAATGCCAAGCACAAGTGATTCAAAGCATGTAGCCGTTGGCTGATGCCACACATCAAGGTGAATCTGAGGGTGCGAGCTTTCAAACGAGTCATACCAGTTTTCGGCAAAAAGGCGCCCCCGCCCATGGAGGCAGGGGGCGTAAAGACGAAAGTGGCCGTCAGGCGAGACGCCGTCGTCTCTGGATTGAGCGTACTTTTTGAGATCGTCGACTTGTGCCAGGATCACGCGTGCACGACGCGCAAATTCTCTGCCCGCCGAAGACAAAACAGCCTCACCCGCCGATCGGTCAAGCAAAACAATCTGATACTCAGATTCCAACTTTTTGATTGCCGACGAAACGGCCTGTGGACTCACATGAACGGCGCGAGCTGCTTTGCGCACGCCGCCATAGTTCGCTACCGCTTGAAGGTATTCGAGTTGAGAAAGCTGCATAGACTACTCCAAAGGCAGCCAAGTCGACGGGCTACGCGTCCTCAGATGAGGTTCTCGCCCAGGTTTTTGCCACCGAGGACGTGCATGTGGAAGTGCATGACGGTCTGGCCGGCGTTGACGCCCTTGTTGGAGATGACGCGGAAACCGTCCTCCAGGCCCTTGACCTTGGCGACCTCCTGGATGGCGTGAGCCATGGCGCCCATGGTCTCGGCAGGCACGTTATCAGCGATGTCGCTGTAGTGCTTCTTGGGGATCACGAGCGTATGAACCGGTGCCTGGGGATTGAGGTCATCGAACGCGATGACCTGGTCGTCCTCGTAGACAACAGTCGAGGGGATCTCGTGGTTGGCGATTTTACAGAAGATGCAATCACACATAGCTGGTTCCTTTCTTACAGACCAAGGTAATTATATTTGGTCGAGATGCTTAGAACGAAAGGTTATCATCGGTGTTGGCGACCTCGCCGTCGGCGAGCACGTCGTTGCCGTCGACGTCCTTAAGGAGCACCGAGACCTTCTGCTCGGCATCGGACAGGCGGGTGCGCAGGCTTTTGAGGAGCTCGACGCCGCGGGTGTAGCTCTCGAGCGACTCCTCAAGCTCCATATCGCCCGACTCCAGGCTGCGGATGATGAGCTCCAGCTCCTGCGAGGCCTGCTTGTACGTAAGCTGCTCGACCGGGGTCTTCTCTGCCATATCTGTTTCCTTTCCTAAGGGTCTATCACTGCGAAACGCGGTCTACTCGACCGTATCGACCGTTGCTGCCACGTTGCCGTCTGCCATGTGCACGCGAATGGCGTCGCCAGGCTTAAAGGTCTTGGCACTCGTAGCCACACCATCATCGCTGTACGCGATGGAATAGCCGCGAGCAAGCACTTTGAGCGGCGACAGGGCATCGAGCGACGCTGCCGCACGGCTCAGGTCGGACGCTGGCTTGCTGAGCATCGTGCGCCCTTGATGCTCTAGGCGGGAACTCGCAAGCGCGAGCACATGGCGCTTACCATCGAGCCCCGAGGTGCTTGTAATCAGACGCTCGGGCAAGCGCTCAAAGTTGGAGCGGAATGTCCCGACCGAGCGTACTATGGCGCCCGACAGGCGATCGGCAGTCAGCGCAAGCTCCGATTCGCGACGCTCGACCATAAATGTGGGGTCGTTGAGGCACGGGCGACACGCAGCGGCATCGAGCGCATCACCCAAGCGAGCCGTATAGGTATCCCAGGCACGGCGACCGCGCTGATCGAGCATCTCCAGGTCAACCTGGGCCGACCCAATCATCGATGCCATCGCGGCACCCAGACGCTGATGGCGCGCCTCGAGCACATCGGCCAACTCCGTCATAGCCGGCGCCACCGATTCTGCCGCCGCCGTGGGCGTGGAGGCGCGTCGGTCGCTCACCATGTCGCAAATCGAGGTATCGGCTCATGCCCAATGCCCGTCACCACAGGCACGGGACAGGCTGCCACCGCACGGGCAAGCTCCTCGTCGTTAAAGGTCATGAGGTCCTCGAAGGAGCCACCGCCGCGCACCAGCAAGATGCAATCGGGTGCCGGCGCAATGGAAGCGGCGCGGCGCAGGCCCTCAATGAGCTCGGCCGGCGCACCCTCGCCTTGAACCTTGGCGCCCACGCAGACGAGCTCGACGAGCGGGTTGCGACGACGCAATGTGCGCTTGACGTCGTCGATTACGGCACCCGAAAGCGAGGTGACAACCGCCACGCGGGAGCAGAACACCGGAATGCGGCGCTTGCGCGCTTCGTCCACCAGGCCCTCGCGGCGTAGCTTTTCGGCCAGTTGCGCCACTTGTTGACGCAGCAGACCCTCCCCCGCTAGCGAGAACGAGCGGGCAACGAAGCTCATGCGACCCGTAGGCTTGTAGAGATTGAAGCTGCCCTTAAAGCTCACCTGCATACCGTCGCGCAAATCGAAGGTGCGCTTGAGATAGGCGCCCTTCCAGATGATGCAGTCAACGGCTGCCGAGTCGTCCTTAATCTGGAAGTAGCAGTGACCGCTTCGGGCATTGGGGCCACGGAAGCCCGTGACCTCGCCCAGGACGCTCAGCTGCGGAATAGCATCGAGCGCACCAGCGGCGATCTCCACCGCCTGGCTCACGCTGAGCTCTTTGCGCTCCTGCTCGTCCGAACCGTCGAACTCGGCGGAAACGGCATTGCCGGTCAGATTCCAGCCTGCCACGCAGCCTCCTTTCGTCATCGTGCACAAGGGCTCCGGCCCTGCGCGAATTCAAGTCCAACACATAGTACAGCGCCGCGGGGACACAAATCTCCGCGGCGCCTGTCAAGCCAATTTGTTATCGGTTGGAGTTTCTGTTGTAGCGAGCCATCAGGTAGAGCAGCTGAATGATCGAAGTGAGCGCTGCAGCAACGTAGGTAAGCGCGGCTGCCGTCAGGACCTTCTTGGCACCATTGACCTGCTTGGAGCTCATGCCCGACTGCTCGATGTACGCCACGGCGCGGCGGCTGGCATCGATCTCGACCGGCAGCGTAACCAACTGGAACAACACACTAAACGAGAAGAAGACCAGCGCGAGGGTCGTGAGTCCCGCAATGTTCATAAACAAGCCCATGAGTAGCACGATGGTCCAGGTGTTCTGGGTAAAGTTGACGACCGGGACCAGGGCGGTGCGCACCTTCATCATGGCATAACCACTTTGACGCTGGGCGGCATGGCCCGCCTCGTGGCAGGCCACGGCAACGCTTGCGACCGATCCGCCCGAGCGGTTGGCTTCCGAGAGATACAGGTTGTTATCCTGCGGGTTGTAATGGTCGGTGAGCTCACCGGCGACACCCTTGATGCCCACGGCACTGCAACCGTTAGCGTCGAGCATGCGGCGCGCGACCGTAGCGCCCATGTCGCCGTCCGAGCGAACCTTGGACCAGGTTTTGTACGTCGAGTTGATATAGCTCTGCGCGGCAAGACCGAGCACCGTACAAACAAGGACAACCAGCAGGTACAGCGGGTCGATGCCAAAGCCGTATCCATAGTAATAGGGCATGCGAATTCCTCCGAATCGAGTTACACGTTGAAGGCATTCTACCCACTCAAGCGGCTAGGCTTCCCTACAGGAGCTCGATTTTGCCGTCCTTCACGGTGAGTCCCATGTTGCCCGAGAGCAAATCGTCCAGGCGCGAGCCCACAAGCTCAAAACGCCAACCTTCGCGCAGGCGGCTCTGCTCGGGATGCTCAATGTAGTCGGCCAGGTCATCGCGCGAGGCAATGACCGAGGTCGCCACGCCCGAGCGCTCGGCAACCAGGCGAATAAGCGCATACATAAGGTCGGTCACGCTCTCCAACTCCGGAGAGATCTGGCGATGCCCGCGCACCAAGAGCGGCAGGCGATCGTGCGGACAGCTCGCACCGCGCTTGATGGCCATGAGCGCGCCGTCCACGTCGCGCTCCCCCAGCTGGTCGGTACCGCGGATGCTGCGGAACTCCTCAACACGCACGGGATTGCGCTTGACGAGCGCCAGCAGCGTATCGTCGGACATAACCCACTTGCGCGGGATATTGCGACGCTCGGCCCGATCCTCACGCCAGGCGGCAAGCTCGCGCGCAATGCCCAACTGATGGCGGCTGCACGAGTTGATGCGCTTGACCTTGCGGAACGCTTCATGGCGGTCGGCGCGGTAGTGCGACTCATCGGCCAGCGGGCGCAGCTCATCGAGTACCCAGTCCACACGGCCCAGCTCGCGCAGGCGGCTCATCATCTCGGTATAGGCAACGATCAGATACTTGACGTCATCGATCGCGTACTCAATCTGCTTATCGGTCAGCGGGCGGCGCGACCAGTCGGTCAGCGACTCGGTCTTAGGCAATGAAACGCCGCAAAACGTCTGCACGAGCGCACCGTAGGAAATCTGCTGGCGCTCGCCCAAAAAGGCGGCGGCGACCTGCGTGTCAAAAATCGGACGCGGCAGCGCGCCCACGGTGTGGAGCATGACCTCCATATCCTGTGAGCAGGCGTGGAAGACCTTGGTCACGCTCTCGTCGGCCATAAGCTCGGCCAGCGGCGATAGGTCGTCGATTACCAGAGGATCGACCGCGACGCTCTCGGCAGGGGTGGCAATCTGAACCAGGCACAAGCGCGGATGGAACGTGCGCTCGCGCAAAAACTCGGTATCGACGGCAATCGCGTCAAACTCACGGGCGCGCTGGCAAAAGTCGAGTAGAGCCTGATGTGTGGAAATGTACATATCAACCCATCGAATAAGGTTAGGCCCGAAAAACACGGGTAGGATATCGGCATTGCCCTACAACTATACTCGGTTAGTCACAGAACGGGAACGTAAGTATGCGCTGCCTTATCATCCACAACCCGGCATCGGGCCCCAGCTCAGATGAAATCTACGCGTTCGCGCACGCCCTCGCGCAGGGCGGCGACGAGGTCGTGATGCGTTTTATCGGCGATGGCATGGAACCCGAGGACGCCGTGGCAGACGTGCGCGAGTTAGATCGCGTGGTGATTTCGGGCGGCGACGGCACCGTCTCCAACGTGCTCGACCAGATGCGCGGATGCGGCGTCCCCACGCTCGTCTTCCCCTCCGGCACGGCCTGCCTGTTCTTCAACAACATCGGCAATGCCCCCGAGGCCGTGGCGCTCGCCAAGGCTGCCGCGTCGGCCGCACCGTCAAGGCGGATATGGGCGAGCTCTTTTGGCTCGACGAGAACGGCAACGAAAAGCGCCACGGCTTTATTATCATCGCCGGATCGGGCTACGACGCGAGATCATGATGAAGGCCGCCCCCACCAAAAACGACATTGGCGAGATCGCTACTTCCTCTCCGCGCTCGCCACACCCAACCCCACGGTGGCACACTTCACCATTGAGCACGACGGCATCGTCGAGGAGCTCGACGGCATCTGCTGCATGGCAGGCAATACCTCGGTCATCCAAAACGGCATCAACCTATTCCCTAACTGCCGCATGGACGACGGCATGGTCGACATCGTCGTTATTGAGCCCGTACGCACGGTGCAGCTGCTCCCCACGGTAATTACCGCCGCGCTCGACCCCGCTGGCAAATTGCTCGGCCGTCCGCAGTTTAAGATCATCCAGACCAAGGAAGCCAAGATCGCCTGCACGCCATCGCTGGGCATGCAGTTCGATGGCGAGATCATCTCCAGCAACTCCGGCGTCTTTGGCGCCCGCGCACTGCCGCAATGCCTCGATCTCATCGTCGACGAATTTCACCGCTCGGAAAATAGGAGGACCCCATGAACGACAATCCCCTGATTGGCTTTATCGTCATCGTCTTGGCCATGCTCGTCGGTTACGCCATCAATGTGATTCACCGCCGAAAGAAGTAAATCCACATTGGTATGATATTCATCCAGTTATCGACTCTCCCGTTGTTTATGCAAATCCTAAACAGCGGGAGAGTTTCCTTTTTGAGCACTGTCTGGCGCTTTATTCAGCTATAGTAAATGCAGGGTGCCTTTATTTAACTAAAGCCATATAATGAGTATTATTATCCGCTCATCGTATATTTCTTCACGCTCATCGAGTAAAAGCTATTGTCGAATGAATACTCTTTACACTTCCTTTAGGCTAGTAGATGTATTTATTAGCTGAAGCTCCGTACGATTTCGCGGGGTTTCAACAGTTGGGAGGGATCATGAGGTTTACTCATCCTGTCAACACGCTCAAGAAGCTTGGCTGCGGCCTTGCATTTGGAGCAGCGGCCATTATGGCTATGCCGACTTCGGCGCTCGCTTGCACCCAGATCTACATGGGCAGCCAGCTCACGGCAGACGGCAACACGTACTACGGCCGCTCCGAGGACTTCGGCCCGCGTTACGTCAAGCACTTTGGCATCGAGCCCGCACACAAGGACGGCAGCAAGTACACCTCGGTCGAGTCCGGCTTTGAATACAAGTCCAAGGGCGCAACCTACCGCTACACCTTCGTTCGCGACAACCCCTCTCAGTGGGAAGATCGTTACGACGCATATTCCGAGGCTGGCATCAACGAAAAGGGCGTTTCCTGCTCTGCCACGCTGAGCACCTCCTATAACGAGAAGGCAGAGGAAGCCGACCCCGTCACCGAGGAGACCGGCATCGGCGAGTACAACTACGCCAGCGCCATTCTGGGCGAGAGTGCCACGGCCCGCGAAGGTGTCGAGCTCCTCGGCAACCTGATTGACGAGCAGGGCGTCTGCTCCAACGACCAGATCATCATCGCCGACAACAACGAGACCTGGCTGTTTGCAGCGCTTTCCGGCCATCAGTGGATTGCCATGAGCTCACCGACGATATCGCCTCGCTCAACCCCAACATCGGCAACCTCACCTATGACGTCGACCTCGACGACACCGAGAACTGCCTCCACTCCGAGGGCATCGAGTCCATGCCTAAGGAGAAGGCTTTGCCGAGTACACCGACGGCAAGTTCGACGTCGCCAAGACCTACGGCGAGGAGATTAGCGAGGCCGGTATGCACCAGTGGTCGCGCTATGTCCAGGGCCGCGATTACTTCATGGCTCCGCTTGCCGAGGGCACCGACTACGAGATCGTCAAGGACGAGCGCGAAGACGCTCGTGCGACGACCGGCGCCCTGGTCCACGAGATGCAGCCGCTGTTCTTCCAGCCCGGCAAGTCCGACTGGAACACCTTTGAGATGATTCGTTCCTTCGCCGCTCGCGGCGAGAATGTCGCCGGCCTCAACGCCAACACCGACGGCGCCTATGCCATCGGCTCCAACCGCAACACCGAGATCCACACCTTCCAGATCCGTCACGGCATGGACCCCGAAATCGCGACCATCCAGTGGGAGATGCTCTCCAACGCCGAGTTCTCCGTCGCTATCCCCCTCTATTCCGCACTGCTCACCGAGGTCAGCCCCTACTTCAGCGATCAGGATGTCTCCTTCGATCACTGTGAAGAGGAAGACGTCGTGAACAACGAGGAGCCCAAGAACTCCATCAACTACGTCCTCATGGACATCAACACGCTCGCCTATGAGAACCGCGACAGCTGCGCCACCGGCGTCCGCGCCTATCTCGACGCCCTGCAGAAGGAGCTCATCGAGCAGAACCTAACCGTCGACGAGGCCATGCAGGCCGCCGAGGACACCGAGGCCCGCACCGCCCTGGCCAACAAGGCCGGCAAGGCAGCGACCAAGAACACCTACGTCAAGTGCAAGGCCATGCTCGAGGAGATGCGCGACTACCTCAAGAAGGGAGACTTCTCCGAGAAGTTCGTCCCGAGTGACTACGATGCCGACAACGACTGCCTAGTCGAGTCCATCACCTACGCCGACGAGGCCCTCTCCGATGAAGACGTTGCCGAGCCCGAGGTTGAGGAAGAGGCGACCGAGGAGAAGTCCGAGGGCAACAACATGGCCGCCATGGCCGTTGGCGCCGTCGTCATCATCGGTGTCTGCGGCTTCGTGCTCTATCGCCGCAAGAAGGCCTAAGACCCTCGCGTTCCAAGAGACGGGCGGGGTCGCATGAGTCATCCCGCCCGCTCAGCCTGCCCTTTTGACCGGCAGGAAACGCCGCCGAAATCTTTTCAAAAAAAGATTTCCCCGCACACACTTCGCTGTGCTATAGTGCAGCGCAACAGCAACGAGGTGCAACCGCGCCAAGGCATCACGAAAGGAGCCACCAAGATGATGAACACAATGAAGTCCCTCAACAACTGGTGGTGTCGTGATGCGAATACGATCGGTCGACAGTGAGTCCCTCACGCCTGTTTTTGCGCTCTAGGTGATTGGAAGGCCTCCGGTTTCGACCGGGGGCCTTTTTCTATCTCGAGCCCGATCGCATTCGCATCACGCGCCTCCGTTTTTCTCTTACACTCCCCTTTTTGAAAGGACTTTTACCATGTCTCAGAACACCACCGCCACAGCCCAGCCCCGCACCGTCCAGACCGCCGACCGCGGCAAACTCGATATCCACGCCCTTGTCCTGCTCGCCATTCTGCTTGCCGCAGGCTTCATCCTCAACTTCACCGTCGGCAAGGCAATCTCGGGCATCTCGGGCGGTATGATCAGCCCGAGTTCATCATCTCGGCCTTCTGCCTCACCATCCTGGTCGTTCGTCCCAACATTGGCCAGGCGCTCGTCATTGGTCTCATCTCGGCGGCCGTGATCCAGATCACTACCACCTCGCCGTTTGTCGATTTTGCCGCCGAGGGCATCGCCGCCATGCTCATGGCCGTCATTGTCAACGCTGCCGCCAAGGACGGCCAGGTTAAGCCCGTCGTCGCCATCGCCGCAACATTCGTGACCACCTTTGTCTCGGGCGTCATCTTCATGGTCATCAAGATGGCCATGCTCGGCGTTGTGGGCGAGCTCGCCGCAGCATGCTGCCCGTCGTCGCCATGACCGCCGTATTTAACGCCATTCTGGTCGGCGCCCTCTACCTGCCCATCCAGAAGGCCCTTAAGCTCAACTAACCTGCTCGGCTTTACGAGCCACCCCATCTTGGCGTTCATTCGTCGCTCGCGTACCCAAGTACGCTTCGCTCCTCTTTCGCGCCAACCTGGGGCACCTCGTAAAGCCGTTTCCGTGCTTCACCACCAAAGACTGTCCCAAACAACGAGCTTTTGGGGACGTTTTTAAACGACTTGTCATGTAAGAACGTCCCCAATGACTATGAAAGGTATCCATGGAAACGATCATCAACGTCGACGATGTCTCGTTCTCCTATGGCACGCAAACCGAGCAGGCGCTCAGCCACGTTTCGCTCAGCGTGAACAAGGGAGATTTCATCGGCATCATCGGGCCCTCGGGCGCCGGTAAGTCCACACTTGCCGCCTGTCTGTCGGGCGCCGTGCCTCACCACTACACCGGCGCCTTTTATGGCTCCGTGTTAGTTGACGGCCACGACACCTGCGAGGTCTCGCTCACCGACATATCGCAGATCGTCGGTAGCGTGCTGCAAGACATTGACACGCAGATGGTCGCTTCGGTCGTCGAGGATGAGATGCTCTTTGGTCTCGAGAACTTTGGCGTTCCGCACGACCAGATCGAGCAGCACGTGAGCGAGACGCTTAAGACCGTCGGTATCAGCGACCTGCGCGACCGCGAGATCGCCACCCTCTCGGGCGGTCAAAAGCAAAAGGTAGCTATCGCCGCCATCCTCGCCATGCGTCCGCGCGTCTTAGTGCTCGATGAGCCAACCGCAGCACTCGACCCCGCCAGTTCCACCTTGGTCTTCGAGACGCTGCGCGAGGCAAACCGCGCGCTCGGCATCACCATCGTCGTCGTTGAGCAAAAGGTCGCTTTACTTTCGGAGTACTGCAACCGTGTGTTGGTGCTCGATCACGGCCAGATCGCGCTGCAAGGTGAGCCGCACGAGGTCTTCGCACGCACCGACGAGCTTCGCACCATCGGCGTCGATTGTCCGCGCGTCACGCGCATCTTCAACAGTCTCGAGGCCGATGGCTTGGTAAGCGGCACGCCCTGTCTGGATGTCGACGAGGCAGAACGCCTGATCACGGAAATCGTCGACCCCGACCGTGCGACAAGCGATACCCAGGCGCCCGCAGGCTCCCCGCACGCGCCGTCGCTGCGCCCGCATGCGAAAGACGCCGAGCCGGTGCTCACCTTTGACCATGTCGAGTTTTCTTACCCCCATGGAGGCGCCGCCGTCCACGACCTCAACTTGACGCTCTACCCCGGCGAGCTCGTGGGCATTGTCGGCCAAAACGGAGCCGGCAAAACCACGCTCACCAAACTGCTCACGGGTTTGCTCAAGCCCGCATCGGGCAGCGTACGCGTTACGGGCTTGGACACGGCATCGGTTCCCACGAGCCGCATCGCACACGAAGTGGCAACGCTTTTCCAGAACCCCGACCGCCAAATCTGCAAAGACACCGTGCTCGACGAGGTCGCCTTTGGTCTAGAGCTTGCCGGCATCGACCGCGCCGAAGCTATGCGTCGCGCCCAGCTGGTCATCGACCGCTTTGGCCTGCCCGCCGACGAGGCACCGTTCTCGCTGTCACGCGGCCAGCGCCAGATGGTGGCGCTGGCATCCGTTGCAGTGGTCGAGCCCAAGATCGTGGTGCTCGACGAACCCACGAGCGGCCTGGACTACCGCGAGTGCATGACCGTGATGGAAACGGTGCGCACCATGGCCGAGCGCGGTTGCGCCATTATCATGGTCTGTCACGACATGGAAGTCGTTTCCGACTTTGCCGAGCGCATCGTGGTGATGGCCAACGGTCGCATCCTCGACCGCGGCCGCACGCACGAGCTGTTCTCGAACATCGAGCTCATGCAGCGTGCCTACGTTGAGCCGCCCCAGGTCATCGAACTCTCGCGCCGTCTGGCATCCATCGTCTCGCCCGCCTTTACACAGGTGAGTGAGGTCGCTGATATCGTTCGCATTACCGAGGAGATGGTCCGCCGTGGTTAACGTCATCGACTACATGCCGGGTGACACGTTGCTACACCGCCTGAACCCCGTCATCAAACTGGGCCTCGCCGCCGCCATCATCATCGGTATCTTCTTGTCCGACACCTATGTGGCATTGTTGGGCTTTCTGGCGCTCACGCTCGCGCTGGGAGCCTACGCCGCGTCGTCGACCGCCTGCTCGCTCTGCTCAAGCTACTGATTCCACTCGCGCTCATCATGCTGGTGCTGCAGCTGGCTTTTATGCGCGATGGCAACGTGGTGTGGAGCTTTGTCACCGATGAAGGCCTCATCACCGGAACAAAGGCCTGTCTGCGTCTGCTGGGCGTGGCGCTACCGCTTATTCTGATGCTCATGGTGACCAAGCTCAACGACCTTGCCAACGCCTGCGTCGAGGTGCTGCACGTTCCGTATCGTTACGCCTTCACCTTTACCACGGCGCTGCGCTTTGTGCCAGTGTTTGGCCAGGAGATGAACGCATCATGGAGGCGCAGACCGCACGCGGCATCGAGTATGACACCAAGAACCCCATCAAGAAGCTCAAGCTCATGCTGCCGCTGTGCGTGCCGCTACTGATCTCGAGCGTGGGTAAAACCGATGCCACGGCCCTGGCAGCCGAGCAGCGCGGCTTCTACCTGCGCACGCGCGCGAGCTCGTACAAGCGCTACCCCATCAAGGGCCTGGACATTGCCATACTTATTGTCAGCATTGCCCTCATCGTCCTCGGCTTCCTGTTTTAACCCATCGCCCCCGGCAACCGACAAATTCAAAAGGCCTCGGCTCGCACCAAACGAGTCGAGGCCTTACTGTTCCCCCAGATAAAACCTACCAAAATAAACCTGTCCCTTTTTGGCAGGTCGAGGGCTACAGGCGGTAGGGGGCGCCGCTGCGGATGATGGATTCGCGCACCAGGACGTCCATGGCGTCAAGGGTAATCTCGGGCATCTCCCGGTACTTTTGCAGCACCGAGAGCTCGGTGCAGGCCAGAATGACGCGGTCGCAGCCGCTGCGGGCGAACTCCCACATCACGCGGTCAAACTTGTCCATATCGGGCTCGCGTCCGGCCTTCACGTCATCATAAATCAGCGACATCACGTCGGCCTGGCGCTTCTCGCTGGGATAGACGACCTCGACGCCCGCGGCCTCGCACTCGCGCCCATAGACGCCTGCACCCACGGTGCCGTCAGTGCCCATGATGCCGATCTTGCGCACCGGCTCGGACGGCATGCTCAGGTTGGGATCGAACTCGCACTCCCCCATCACCGCGCCCGCCAGGGCATAGCGCACCGACTCACGCGGCATGTGGATAATCGGCACCTTGGTAAACGACTGAATCTGGTCGTAGAAGTAGTGCGATGTGTTGCAGGGAATGGCAATGTGCGCGCAGCCCAGTGTCTCGAGTGCCCGTGCACATTCCTTCATGGTCGCCAGCAGCTCGGCATGCTCGCCGGTCTTAATGGCCAGTGTGCGGTCGGGCATGGTCGACTTGGAGAGCACCACCATGTCGATATGTTCCTGATCGCAGGCAGCAGCCGTGTGGCGCACCACCTGGTCGTAGTAATACGACGTGGCCTCGGCGCCCATGCCGCCGATAACTCCCAGCTTTTCCATCGCCGCCTCCTTGGTGACGCTTGCGCAATTGCGCGTATCATACCCGCGCCCGCCCGATGTAAACCGGACGGGCGCCGCACTCATCTACTTGTAATACGTCTTGAACAGCTTAAAGTGGCGCAGCTTGGTGTGCCACATGCGCAGCCAGCGGTTAAAGACAAAGTCGCCCTTCATAAACGAAGGGTCGGCGCCCTTGCCTTCCTTGTCCAGACGATGCACCTTAGCGCGCAGCTCGGGATCCTTGACGTACTTGTCGACGACGCCCATGGGGACGACCATCCACAGCGCCTCGTCCTGCGCCGTCACAAACTCCGGCTCAAGCGGGCGGTTGAACACATACTCGTCCACCACATACTTGGCAACGTTAAAGCCGCTGTTGGTTACGTAGTAGTTGCTACGGCCCTGGCGCGTGTTGAAATCGAAGAACTTAAACGAGCCGTCGCGCTCGTCGTACTTAACGTCAAAGTTGGAATAGCCCACAAAGTGAAGGTCCTCGAGCAACTTGCGCACGCCGCCCATGAGTTCATCATTGGGCTCGGTGATGATGCAGGCGTGATTACCGACGCCATGGGGCTGATGCTCCTCGAGCAGCACGTGGCCCAGGCACATCATGCGGACCTTGCCGTTGCGGTCGGAATAGCTGGTGAGCACGCGCATGTACTCGTCGTTGCCGGGCACGCGATCCTGCAAGATCAGGTCGTCGGTGTAGCCGCTGGCATACGAGTCGCGAATGACCTGTTCCAGCTCGGCACGGTCGGCAATCTCATAGGCCTTTTTCTGGCCCTCGAACTCGTGCTGCCACCACATGATGCCGTCGGAAGGCTTCAGGATCATCGGGTAAGGAAAATCGATCTGGTCGAGCACTTCGGCAGGTGCTTCGCCTTGGGCATTCAGCATCGCCATGGTGAAGGTAAAGGTATGCGGATAGGGCACGCCATGCTTCTCGCACAGCTCGTAGAAGATCTCCTTCTTCTGGCACTGCTCGAGCATGCTATAGGGAGCGTAAGGCGCGACGATGTTATCCGCCAACTCATGGGCATCCTTGGCCTGAGCCACGAGGGCAACATAGTTATCGCCGCAGCCCACAAGGACAATCGTCTTGTCGGCATGCGCTTGGGCAATGCCGTTGACGGTTTTGAGCATCACAGGCATGGTGTCGATATCCACGTTGGGCGTGTAGTCGATAATCTGGCTGCGGTACGCGGGACCCGTCTGATACTTGCCAAAGACCAGACTCTTGACCTGGTACTCCTCGTAGAAGGCGCGCGCCACCGAATAGGCGTTGATGTCGCCACCGAGCAGCACGGGAATGAACTCGCGCTCTGTAAATTGCAATGCCATGGAAACTTCCTATCATGAACTGCCCACACAACGGGCGGTCTTTGCGCAACTGATTTATTCTAGCGTGCCGAGCCGCCGGTGCCCAAAGCTCCACCGTATCTATGGCAATCGACGTAATCGTCCAGCATAAAGGCCGCACTCACCGCGATGAAGCCTTGTAGCTGCAAACCCCCTGTTGAGATAGCTTTCACGACCGAAAGCCCGTCCGCAAACAGGCCCCCGTAACGTTAAAGTTGAACTCTATGGTTTCTCAACAATTCATCATAACTGCAGGTCAAAGCCAAAGCCTCAAGTTCAACTTGACCCTTTGGAACCTTTAAGGTTCAAGTTGAGGTCGAAAGCAGTAGTAGAATACCGTTCGAACCATAACCTACGATTGATTGCAGAGGGACTGGATGCAGCATTCGAATCATCGCACCGCAGCGCTCATTGCGTCGAAGCCGGCTCGTATCATCACGAGCGCCGCGCTCGCCGTTGCGCTGACGGCCACACCGATGCTCTCCCCCGTTGCGGCGTATGCCGCCTCGCAGGCAACGCAGGACCAGCTTTCCGCAGCCCAGCAGAAGATCGAAGCCGCCACGAGCGCCTACAACGACGCCCGCACCAAACTCGATGACCTGCAAAAGCAGATTGACTCCAATGAGGCGAGCATCGAGGAAATCGAGCTAAGCTTCCCGAGCAGCAGGCCAAGGCAAGCTCTGCCATGCGCGATCTGTACAAGTATCAGAAGGGCACCAATCCCATCGTGAGCTTCCTGGTCAATGCGCAGAGCCTGGGTGAGTTCATCACGACCTGCAAATACACCAACCAGATCACGAGCTCGAGCGTCGACGAGATCGAACAGCTCAATAACATGCAAACCGAACTCGAGCAGAACAAGGCCGAGCTCCAGCAGGCCAAGTCTCAGCTTGAGGCAGAGCAGAAAAACGCCGAGGATGCGTTAGCTCAGGCCCAGCAGCTCCGCAGCGAGGCACAGGCAAAAGCCGAGCAGGAAAATGCCGCCGAACTTGCCAAGCTTGAGGCCGATAAGGCCGCTGCCGCCGAGAAGCTCTCGGGCGAGGGCGTAAGCGGCAGCAATTCCAGCAGCCAGGCCACCAACACCAACACCACCATCGACACCACGGTGAACAACGCCAATACCGGTAGCTCCGATTACGATTCGTTCATTAATGAGTGGACGGGCCGCATCGACAATTATCTCGCCGGCTCCCCCATGGCAGGCCAGGGCTACAACTTTGCCGTCGCCGCTTGGAATACCGGTGTCGACCCCCGTTGGTCCCCCGCCATCGCCTGCATCGAGAGCACCAAGGGTGCTTATTGCGCCAATTCTTACAACGCCTGGGGCTGGAGTGCCCGTGGCGGCGGTTGGCGCAGCTTTGGCAGCTGGAGCGAGGGCATCTCCGCTCACGTCGCCTATCTGGGCGCCAACTACGGCTCCACCCTTACCCCGGCAGCGGCCAAAAAGTACTGCCCGCCCACGTGGCAGGACTGGTACAACAAAGTCGCCGCTCAGATGAACCGCATCTAAGTGCAACTGCAAAGGGGCCCCAAACGGGACCCCTTTTCTTTGGCCTTGCTAGACCAGAATTGGCATGCAGGCATAAGTGAGTGTTGGAAAAGTCGCTTGAGACTGAAACCCCTTCCGAAGGCAAGGTGATCCCACCACAACGTTATGGCGCGAGTGTGTCAACGGGAGCAACGATGATGCCATCGGGCGTTGTATGAACCGGCATGCCGAACCCAATGATGATGAGTTTTGCCACAGGCGGCCTCTCGCCACGCTCGACCAGCTTTCGCTCCAGCCGAAGCAGATTTGCGGATGCCTCGGGGATTTGAGGGCTTCCAAGCTTCACCTCCACGGCAATCCAAGTTCCATCGCGCCTGTGGATAACTGCGTCAACCTCGAGATCGTCGGCATCGTGGTAATGGGACACCAACGAGTCATTTGCGGCGGCGTAAACCTTGAGGTCATGCAGGACGAGGGATTCGAAAAGCAACCCCAGTGTCTTCGGGTCAGATGCCAACGACTCCGGATTTGCTCCGAGCAGCGCAACGGCAAGCGAAGGATCGGCGAGATGCCTCTTCGCCCCCTGCCGCAGCTTCACCGGAGACCTGAGCGCTGGATGCCAAGCGGGGATATCGTCGACGATATTGATTCGTCTCAGGGCGTCCATGTATCTGGAGACCGAGTTCTTCGAAACGCCGGTACCGATATCTTTGTCAATAGACTTTGAGCCAGCAAGCGTCGACTCATTCCGCGCTAGCGATGCCAAAAGAGACCTGACCTTGACCGGATCGCGCTTAACGCCATCAGTTCTAGAAACATCCGATTCGCATACGCCATCAACATAGGCAGCGGCTATCTGCATGGCATCGTCAGTCGTTTTCCCCATCGCCTGAGGCCAACCGCCACGACACAGCAAATCGGCGATTCCGGCGATGCCGGAGATTGACCCGACAGCCTGCTTGGCAGGGTAACCGGAAAGAAGCGTTCCAATCGACACCGCGCCAGAAGAAACGCCAAGCTCGAACATCGTCATGGTGTCCATTCGCAACCTAACTATTCGCCCAACGCCGTTATGCATCGGCCGCATCGAATCCCGAGCGTTGCCGAACCCGTAAGAATAAACTGACCGGATTCTCCCCTCCTTGCATCGCACTCGAAACGCACGGCATCCCACAGCTTCGGCTCTTCCTGCCATTCATCGATGAGCCTGGGAGATCGCCCTGCTAATGCTTGCGCCGGATCGATCCGTGCCAGCTGGAGAGCGGAAAAATTTCCAGCCGGATCGGAAAGAGACAAGGATGAATTAGCAAAACGACTAGCCGAAGTGGTCTTTCCGCACCACTTTGGACCCTGAATAAGGACCGCACCGAAGATATTGAGATTACGGCTGATTGCCTTATCGATGCATCTATCTACATACCTATCCACACAGCCTCCTTCTTGACTTACCAATATTAGGTATTTTACCAGCTGCGTGGTGACGATTGACGGAAATTTGTGGTGAGGATTGACGGCGAATTATGGTGACAGTTGACGGAATTCTGTGGTGATAATTGACGGCGCTTCGAAGCACGGAGCAATTTAACCGTCACAACACCTATGGCGATGGGCACTCGCCCCGCCCACGAGGCAGGACTGGTACAACAAGGTTGCAACCAGATGAACCGCATTTAAGCGCTACTGCAAAGGGCCCCAATCGGGGCCCTTTGCAGTAGCGGTACATTGCATTAAGCGACTATGCCGGTTGCGTTGCCGACGGCAATAATCACGATCATGATGACGCACATAATTCCCAGCGCCTTAAGCCACAGCGTGACAAACTCACGGCCCCGATAACGATCAAGCACGGGAAAGCGGCGCCGAAGCCTGCGGCGGTCGAGCATGCCAAACGAGATGAGCACCACCATGCCATCGACCATAAGAAAATACTCAAGGGCCAAAAACCACGTTGGATAGCTGCGGTTGGCTCCCGTGGGCTGGAATACGGCAAAATGGCTTCCGACCAGTAGCAGCAAGGTTGCCGCATAGATCATGCCGTTCCATATACGCCCAATGGGTTCCGGGATCCGTGAAAGCAGGCTCTTGCGGCGAGGAGTCACCGAAGAGACTTCCTTGGGCCGCCGCCCGAAAGACGGCGCCATTTGCGGAGCAGCCTGCGCCATTGAAGGCGCCGTCGTGCTATTCGAGCCAGGCTCAGGCAGACACAGCCCGTATGCCGCGCGCGCAGCGTGTCCGAGAGCCTCGGCACTTGCAAAGCGCTTGGCCGGATCGAGCGCCATGGCCATGCAAATGACATCAGCCAGCGCCGCGGGGACGTCGCACGCCTCGCATTGCTCGCGCATATTCTGACCCGGCTTAGGGTCAGCCCCCGTCAGACAAAAGAACAGAAGCGCGCCGAGCGCATAGACATCGCTGCGCACGCTCGTCTGCCCAAAACCATATTGCTCGGGTGGCGCATAGGGTCGCGTTCCAAACTTAACCGTGTCGGCATCGGCCCCGTCACGCCACACCCGCGCAATCCCCAAATCGATAATCACCAGCGACGAGAAGGTCATGCCAGCATCGGCCGCATACCTCACGCCCGATACGATGATGTTCGAGGGTTTAAGGTCGCGGTGGATTACCGGTACCCCCGGCTCCCCCGCAGCTGCAAAACCAGCATGTAGCTCGCCTACCGCTTCACACAAAACGGGATACAGCCCGCGGGCATAATCGGGCGTCGCCCCCAAGCGTCCCACCAACGCCTCGAGTGTCTCGCCTTCGACATACTCCATCACCACGTCGAGCTCGTCGCCCACACGGCGGCAATCGACGATTCGGGGAGGTGCTCAAAACGACGACCGGCGCGCTGGGCCGCAAACAGGCGCTCATAAGCTCCGCCAATCTGCACCGAAGCATCGATGCGCTTGCGGACAAAGGGGCCAAGAGACCCGCCACCAGAGCCCTCAAAATAGACGAGTTCGGTCGTCTCGACATCCGAGAGCTTGAGCACGCGCTCCACACGGTAGCTGTCATCGCGGTCGAACGACGCCAAATGCTCGACAAGCGAAGCAGTCAGCTCATCATCGGAATATGTTGGGCTCTGAGTATCCATAGCGTCCATCATAACGCGGGGCGCGGACACCCCATGTTGTCCGCACCCCGTTCGTTTGCATGGTTGTTCTGGTGACACAACCGGCTCAGCCATCGGCCACTAACTCACCGTTTCCTCGCCAAAGCGATACAGCTCTTCATTGACCTTTTGGAGGCTACAGCCACGGTCGATGCAAAAGATAATGATTGCATCGCGACGGTCCTTGCAGTTGAGGACGCTCACTCCGGCAGCCGTCAGGGCGCGGTTGGTCTCTTTCATCGACAGCGCCATTGCAAAGGCAATCTGCAGCACCTTATTGCGGCTCGGATTGCGCGAACCGGTAAAGATCTGATAGCCAAAGGTCTCGTTGAGGTCAGCCATACGCACCACGCGCGAACGCTCGAGCCCCTTCTCTTGCAGCAACTGCTTTAAGTAATCCGAAAGCGACGGGGCGGCAAAGTCGTGTTCCTTGATATAGCCATCGATACTCGGCGCATCAAGAAGCTCGTTGAGCAACTCGTCCGTCAGCTTTTTATCGGGCACGCGGCCTCACCTCCACACGACCCAACGGCATCAACACGCTAAGCAAGCACCCAGCTAGCAGTCGCGGTCTTTTCGAGCATGTTGGCAAAATACAGGGCCTTCTTGATGTCGCCGTCAAAGTAGATATTGCCCGCAACGGAGCCGCCGGCGGCAAGGGTGCCAGACTGCAGCTCGTCAGAGCCTTCGCTGTAATAGCCCTGGTTCTGCTGGGCGCCGTTGGCGTCCTCGCCCTTCCAGTCGTAGACATTGTAATCCGCGCCCTCATCGCCATTGTTGACGTACGTGACGTGAATGCCCGTCATGGTCGAACTGTCAAAATTGGTAAGCCCGGTCTGCACGGAATCGACAGTAACGGAAAGACCGGCAGCCGTGGTCACGGTCGTGCCGACGGCCAGGTCGGTCGTTGGCTGTTCCTCCTTTTTCGACTCCTCCTTCTTATCTGCGTCGCCGGCGTCCTCGATAACGGTCGCCTTATCGCTGCCACAGCCCGCAAGCAGGCCGGCAGTCCCCAAGGCAACGGTGGCGAACGCGCCAAGCGCAGCGCGACGGCTCAGCAGCACTTCGTTTTCGAGCTTTTTCATCATGCATCCTTCCTACGATCCGGCTACCGCGCCGGCACACAGCACATCGTAGGAAGGATTGAACTTGAATTCATTAGCTGAGAGCTAAAGATACGATAAACGGCCAATGCAGTTATCAAAACGCCGAGCAAACGCACTTTGCACGACCGTCTGCTGGCAGCACATCAACCACCGTGACGGATTCCCCGGTAAAGGCACTGATCGTCAACAGGGCAAAGAACACCAGGTAGCTGACACTCAGCGGGTACGCAATGATCAGGAAGGCGACCCATCCAACATTGGTCTTACCATCGGCACGACGTTGCTCGCGAGAACGGCACAGCCAGACCGTCACGCCAATGGCCACAATCAACAGCACAAGCGCCGCCGCGGCCAGTCCAGCAAGCGCAAACATCACGCCAATGCTCACAGCAATAACCGGGAGCAGAAGCAAGCCGCACCCGCATCCACCCGGACTATAAACGGCAGTCTGTCGGCGCTTCATCGTCACTCCAACCTCAACATCTTTGAACACTACAATGCAATAGCCTGCTGGACAGGAACAATCTTATCCAGTTCCGGCTCGATGCGTCTCTTCTCCGCCTCGAGATCAAACGCTATCTGAGCGCGCAGCCAATAACCATCCGTCAGGCCAAAGTAGCGGCAAAGGCGAAGGTCGGTGTCGGCCGTCACACGACGCCTTCCCAAGATAATCTGTCCAATGCGTTGAGCCGGAATCCCGGTCTCCTTAGCAAGGCGATATTGAGAAATGCCCATGGGGACAAGAAATTCCTCTTTGAGAAGCTCACCAGGAGTCACCGGCGGCAGCAAATCGAACGCAGTCTCATCACTTGTGATAATCGACGATTTCGACATTCCAAGCCATCCCCTGTCTCCACTCAAAACAGACCCGATAGCGCTCATTGACACGGATACTATATTGACCGGCGCGATCGCCCTTCAACGCTTCAAGACGATTGCCTGGCGGAACGCGAAGATCATCAAGCGAAGCGCAGATCTGCAGTTGGCGAATCTTCCTCAAGGCGACCCGCTCAAAAGGAATGAACTTCCTAATCCGCGCACCCATTGCAAAGCGTTCAGTGTCTTCATCTTTATATGATGCAATCATAGTATCGCCTTACGTTAATAACGTCAAACGTTTCTATAGACTTACATCTCTATTATACCGTACATCTGTTCGTGTTTTCTAGAACAGGCATCCTTCGACACTTAAGCAAGCAAAAGCAATCGTTTGTAGACATCGAGGCCTTTGAGCAGGATTTCCTCGTCAAAGAGCATGGTATCAGTATGCAGGGCGCTCGTGGCATAGGCGGGGCAGCCATCCGAATCGATCGGGTTTTCTTGTCCCTCCGGCATGCCCATACCCAGCAGGAAGAACACACCCGGCAGATGGCGCTGATAGAAGGCAAAGTCCTCGGCGATTAGCAGTGGCTCGTCCACAAGTTGCAGCTCGGACAAGGCAGGCGCAATGTGGGCGAACAGCTCGGGGTCGTTATCGACCGGCGGATAGCCCTCGGCAAAGTCGAGGTCGTACGTACAGCCTGTTGCGGCGCAGGCCTCGTCCAACACGCGGCGCACGCCCTCACGCGCACGGTCGAACATGTCGTCCGTAAACACGCGCAGACTGCCGGCAACATGGGCCTCCCCCGCCACCGCATTGCAGACGGTACCGGCCTGCAGCAGGCCAAACTTGCCGATACAGGCTCGTCGGTGCCCAGCTCGTCCATCAGCTCGCGCTCGGCAACCAAAAACTTCGCTGCCGCCAACGCGGCATCGTGCGATTCGTTTACGGGAACGCCGTAGGTCTTGGCGATATGGATGCTTGTCCCGTGAATGTGCACGTGCGTCTCGCTCGAGCGCGCCAGCAGCGGGCCGGAACAACTCGCCAACGTGTTCGCAGGCAGATCGGGCCACACGTGAAAGCCAAAAATGCGGTCGACCCCGTAGCGCTCGAACACACCGCTTTCGCATACCGTCTTGGCACCACCGGTCGTCTCCTCGGCAGGCTGGAACACAAAGAGCACGTTGCGCCTAATGGTGCCCGGCTGCTCGCAAATCGTACGGTCGACATACGTCGCGGCGGCAAGTGCCATAGCCATGTGTCCATCGTGTCCGCAAGCGTGCATCTTTCCGGGATGCGTCGAGGCAAAGGCTGCACCCGTCGCCTCCACGATAGGCAGCGCGTCCATATCGGCGCGAATCGCCGTGGCATGCGCGGCACCCGTGCCAGCGTCGAAGAAAGCACAAACACAGCTAGGGCAAGGATGGGTCACTTCACAGTCAAGCGAGGCGAGCACGCCCTCGATATAGGCTATGGTTTGAGGAAGATCGAAATCGAGCTCCGGAATACGATGCAGGTCGCGACGATAGCGACGAAGTTCTTGGAGCTCGGTCATAAAGGATCCTTTCATGTGGCATATCCATTCACACAATATTGTGATGCAGAATTGTGACGCCCTTGTTTCTAGCATATCCCTGCATTTTTTAAACGTTATATACGAATACTCTTGTTTGGTAAAGTGCAACGTGGTAGGGTCGTTACCACTTGATAGAGGCGCGGGCACGAAGAGCCGCGGGCGAGCCGGCAGGCTTTGACCCCGCGGGGAGGCGAAACCCGCCGAACTGGATTTTTCGGGCACGAACAACCTGGTGGGCCTGCGGGAAACACCCGCAGGACTGTCTGCAGCAATGCGGGAGCGCTATCCGGACATTGGGTCCACGCTATGCGGATTCGATACGCAGATGGCGCCGTCTGGATAGCGAGGTTTACGGGACATGGCATTGACCCCCAACGAAGCGTATGCGGCCAAACAGCCGTTTGTGGACAAGGAGACACTCGAGCATATCGTCGAGCAGTTCCCCACGCCGTTTCATCTATACGACGAGGCGGGCATCCGCCGCAACATGCAAGAAGTGCGCGACGCCTTTGCCTGGAACCCGGGCTTTAAGGAATACTTTGCCGTCAAGGCCAACCCCAACCCGGCGCTCATCTCCATTCTCAACGAATACGGCTGCGGCTGCGATTGCTCGAGCTATACCGAGCTCATGATTGCCCGCTCGCTGGGCATCACGGGACACGACATCATGTTCTCGTCTAACGACACGCCAGCTGCCGACTTTGAGCTCGCCGACAAGCTGGGCGCCATCGTCAACTTTGACGACATCAGCCACATCGAGTTCTTTGAGCGCGTCGCAGGGCCCATTCCCAAGACGGTCAGCTGCCGCTTTAATCCGGGCGGCCTGTTCCAGCTCTCCAACGGCATCATGGACAACCCGGGCGACTCCAAATATGGCATGACCACCGAGCAGCTCTTCGAGGCCTTCCGCATGCTCAAGGCCAAGGCGCTGAGGACTTTGGCATCCACGCATTCCTTGCCAGCAACACCGTCACCAACGACTACTACCCCAAGCTTGCGCGCATCCTCTTTGAGCTTGCCGTGCGCCTGGAGCGCGAGACCGGCGCACACGTCGCCTTCATCAATCTATCCGGCGGCGTCGGCATCCCCTACCTGCCCGAGCAGCAGGCCAACGACATTCACGCCATCGGCGAGGGAGTGCACGCGGCATACGACAAGATCCTGGTTCCCGCCGGCATGGGCGATATGGCCATCCGCACCGAGATGGGCCGCTTTATGATGGGCCCCTACGGCTGCCTGGTCACCAAGGCCATCCACGAGAAGCAAATCTACAAGGACTATATCGGTGTCGACGCAAGCGCGGTCGATCTGATCCGCCCTGCCATGTATGGTGCCTACCACCACATTACGGTGATGGGCCAGCCGGGTGGCTCCGACAAGACCGCGGCGCCTGTCACAAACACGTACGACATTACGGGCAATCTGTGCGAGAACAACGACAAGTTCGCCATCGATCGTGAGCTGCCGCATATCGACATGGGCGACCTGCTTGTGATCCACGATACCGGCGCGCATGGCTACTCCATGGGCTACAACTACAACGGACGCCTGCGCTCCGCCGAGGTGCTGCTGCGCCCCGACGGCTCGGCCGACCTCATCCGCCGCGCCGAGCGCCCGGGCGATTATTTTGCCACACTCGATGCGCTGCCGTGCGGCCGAGAGCTGCTGGCCAAGTCGCGCGCCGAAAGTGCTCGCCGTCGCGCTCAGGACGAGCGCTTGGCCGTCGCCGCCCAATGGAATAAGCGCATCCAGATCGCGGAAGCGAAGGTGAAGAACATGGATATCCGCAACCTCGAGGGCTCAATCGTCGCCCTTGTTACGCCGTTTAAAAAGGACGGCAGCGTCGACTTTGACGCACTCGAGCGCCTTATCGATTTCCACCTGCAAAATGACACTGACGCCATCCTCACCCTGGGCACCACCGGAGAGAGTGCCACGATGACCGACGACGAGGACAACTCCGTTGTCGCCGCAGTTGTCAAGCAGGTTGCGGGCCGCGTCCCCGTCATCGCCGGCTCGGGCTCCAACTCCACGCAGACCATGCTCACCAAGTCGCTCACCTACCAGGGCCTGGGTGCCGATGGTCTGCTGCTCATTACCCCCTACTACAACAAGTCTAACGAAGAGGGCATCTACCAGCACTTTAAGACCGTGGCCGACGCCGTGGACATCCCCTGCATTCTGTACAACATCCCCGGCCGCTGTGGCTGCGGTATCAGCGAGCACAACGTAGAGCGCTTGGCCGCACACCCCAACATCATGGGCATCAAGGAGGCCTCGGGCAACGTCGCCTACGCGGCCAAGATCGCCCACCTGCTGTCCGATGACTTCCGCATGTACTCGGGCGAGGATGCACTCACCGTGCCGCTCATGAGCCTAGGCGCTTCGGGTGCCATCAGCGTGTGGGCCGACGTACAGCCGCAGCTCGTGCACGACATGTGCCGCGCCTATCTGGACGGTGACGCAGCGCGCGCCCGCGATATCCAGATTGCCGGCCAGCCGCTCATCAACGCCCTCTTTAGCGAGGTCAACCCCATCCCCGTTAAAGAAGCGCTCGCCCAGATGGGTATGATCGAGGCAAACTACCGCATGCCGCTGTGCCCCATGGCCGACGATACGCGTGCCGCACTTACCGATGCTCTGAAGGGAGCTGGTCTGCTTGATTAAGACCGTCATTATGGGAACGGGTCGCATGGGCTCGCTCATCCGCACCACTGCCGAGGGTATTGTCGATACCGCCGGACAGCCCGTTTTCGACATTGTGGCCCAGATCGGTTTTGACCTGTCTGAGCTCGAAAGCGCCCCGGCAGCCGACGTCATCATCGACTTCTCGAATGTCGTGACCTTCGATGCCGTCGTTGCCTATGTCGAGCGTACAGGCGCGGCGTTGGTCTCGGGCACCACGGGCTATACGCCCGAGCAGATGGATCGCCTGCGCGAGCTAGGTCAGAGCGCCCGTGTCATGCACTCCGGCAACTACTCCATCGGCATCGCGGCCCTGCGTCATCTGGTGGCACAGGCCACGCGCGAACTGCCCGGCTTTGACTGCGAGATCGTCGAGACGCACCACAACCAAAAGGTCGACGCCCCCAGCGGTACCGCCAAGCTGCTGCTCGATGCCGTTGTCGAAGCCGAGCCCGAGGCAGGCTACCACCCCGTCTATGGCCGCGAGGGCATGTGCGGCGCGCGCGACCCCAAGGAGATCGGCATGCACTCGCTGCGCGGTGGCACCGTTGCCGGCGTGCACGAGGTGAGCTTCTTTGGCCAGGACGAGGAGGTCACGCTTAGCCATCGCGCCACGAGCCGCCAGATCTTCGTCAACGGCGCCCTAGCCGCCGCCCAGAAGCTCGTCGTCCACGACCCTGGCTTCTACACCTTCGACCAGGTCATGTTTGCCTAACCAAATATCAACCGTATCCACGCAAAGGAGAGACAGCATATGAGCAACGCAGCCGAGATGGATGCCCAGGAGATCATCAACTACATCGCCACCGCGCCCAAAAAGACGCCTGTCAAGCTGTACGTGCGTGAGAAGCCCGGCATGAAGGTTGCCTGGGGCGACGCGCATGTCTACGGCGGCCGTCGCGGCAAGACCGTCTTTGGCGACTGGGATGAGCTCAAGGCAATCCTCGACGCTAACGCCGACTCCATCGACTACTACGACGTAGAGAACGACTGCCGCAACTCCGCCGTGCCCATGCTCGACCTCAAGGGCATCAACGCCCGCATCGAGCCGGGCGCGATCATCCGTGACCGCGTCGAGATCGGCGATCGCGCCGTCATCATGATGGGCGCCATCATCAACATCGGCTCCGTCATTGGCGAAGGCTCCATGATTGATATGGCGCTGTGCTGGGCGGCCGCGCCACCGTGGGCAAGAACTGCCACATCGGCGCCGGCACCGTACTGGCAGGCGTCGTGGAGCCCGCCAGTGCCACGCCCGTCATCGTCGAGGACGATGTCATGATCGGCGCCAACGCCGTGGTCCTGGAGGGCGTGCGCGTGGGCAAGGGCGCCGTCGTGG
>ENA-OQBJ01000144-OQBJ01000144.1-human-gut-metagenome-genome-assembly--contig:-NODE-144-length-36467-cov-3.895267_pt1 | contig 36467 bp, 47 predicted proteins | sample MGYA00242743_ERZ504545 | MGnify/ENA primary metagenome ERZ504545 (study PRJEB26092, sample SAMD00036252) | human gut metagenome | host: Homo sapiens | study: EMG produced TPA metagenomics assembly of... | reverse complement strand
AGCATGGAAAGGCCTTTTTGCCGACATTCGGCGGCTGTTTTTTCGGCGCTGGCACTGGATCCGATAATTAATACTTTGGCTCCAGCTTCGGCTAATCCTTCTGCCATGCCTCGACCTAACCGCGGCCGCCGCCGGTTACAATAGCTGTTTTCCCTGTTAATGCGAAATTATTTAATATCGACATAAGAAATTCCTCCCTTGATAGATCCAATAATAGGATGAGTAATGTGAAATAAAAACATCGTATGAATTTGTAGGAGTCACAACTATATTTTATAAGATAATCAGAAAAAACTCAATAGAAATTAGAATTCAGGGCGATGTAATTTGCCCCGAATATAGGAGTATAAATAGATAATAAGGATTATTACGCAGAATGTATGTAAGAGAGAGAATATTTAGTTATATATTGAAAGCTTTTCTGCATTTTTATTTATGAGAAAACGTCTGATGTATTTGCGCGTGGAAGCTTATCGAATTAACTATATTTTTTGAAAAAGGCCCCACTTTTTTTGCTGTCCTTTAGACGTCGCATCTGCTATTCTATAGATAGTAGTAAACTTTCGTGCTGGAAGGAGTTTCATATGGTTAATTCTAAATCCTCAATATCTAAAATTGAAGAAACTGCCAATAACATTATCGATTTTATTACGTCGAGAAAAATGCTTCCCGGGGATAAAATGCCGACAGAACCGGTATTAATGGAAACATTGAATGTCAGCCGTTCGACGTTGAGGGAGGCGATTCGGACGTTAAGTGCCCGCAACATCTTAGAAGTACATCAAGGATCGGGAACTTTCATTTCAAAACGATGCGGTGTTCCACTGGATCCATTGGGACTGACTTTTATCTATGATGATGACCGTCTGGCGATTGATCTCCTCGACGTTCGGTTAATGATTGAGCCCAAAACGGCCCTATTAGCGGCGCTTCATGCAACGGATGAACAGTGTCGGGAATTATTGGAACAGTGCGCTTTGGTTGAAAGCCTTATTCAGGCGGATAAAAATTATGAAGAAGAAGATATTGCTTTGCATATGATGATTGCTGAATCCAGTGGAAACCGAGTTTTGATTAACTTATCCTACATCCTTCATACGTCAGTCAAAAAGAATATCATATCTACAGAGGATGCTTTACGGGATAACAATACGCTGGTTTACCATCGTCGCATCATCGATGCCATCGTTCGCCATGATGCTCCCAGTGCCTATAATGCTATGATGATTCACGTAACGATGTTGTGGGAATTTATTTCGGCAAAGTTAAATTCAAATGGATAAATGATGAATGTACGTGTCCTATTGGGAAGAGATAATACGGTATAGGTAACGGGATATACTTATTCATGAGTTGAGTTTTATCCGCCTGTCCGTTATTATGAAAGATAAGGAGGGCAATGTTTTTTAGTTGCCTGTTTTCGAGCGGCGCCGGTCCGGTTACCGGCATATCACATGTGTAGGAGAAACGAGATGAAAACAGTAAACGAGATTAAACGGATTTGTAACTTAGGCTGTGGTACCATGGGTTTTGGCACGGCCATTGCTTTTGCCCAGCATGGCTATGAGGTCAATATGTTTGGCCGAAAGGATGCCAGTATTGACCGGGCTATGGGCAATATTCGGGCGACGCTGGCCATTATGAAAGCCAACGAACTACTGACGGATGAAGGCGAAATCGCTTTGTTAAAACGAATTCATGGTGTCACGACGATCGAAGAAGCCGCAAAAGACGCCGACTTTGTCCTTGAATCGGTGGCTGAGGATATGGCTGTGAAACAACAGGTATATCGGGAGCTTGAAGGATATCTTGCGCCGGACATCATTTTTGCAACCGATTCATCGGGGTTCTTGCCGACGGAAGCTTCGGCACACATGGCGTATCCGGAACGGTTTGTCGTCGCCCATTTTTGGAATCCGCCCCACCTCATCCCCTTGGTAGAAGTCGTTCCCGGTGAAAAGACGAGTCGGGAAACGGTGGAGATTACGTGGCAGCTCATGGAAAAGATCGGTAAAAAGCCGGCAGCCCTTTTAAAAGAAGCACCGGGCTTTGTCGGCAATCGCCTGCAGTTCGCCTTGCTTCGCGAAGCCCTTCATTGTGTGCAGGACGGCATTGCTACGGCGGAGGTCGTCGACTTCATCTGTAAATACGGCATCGGACGCAGGCTCGGCGTTACGGGTCCCCTTGAAACGGCTGACTTAGGCGGCCTCGATGTTTTCTACAATATCTCTGCCTATCTCAATGCTGACTTGGCCGACAATAAGGAGGGAGCCGCCCTCCTGAAGCAGTGCGTCGACGAAGGTCGCCTCGCACCAAAACGGGTACCGGCCTGTATCCCTGGACGCCGGAAGAACTGAAGCGCATCGAGACGACGCGGGAAGAAGTCTTGATTGAATGGCTGAAAAAAGACAAGGCCGGTCAAAAGTTTTAACCGCTGCCATATAAGGGTTTGAAAACAGCCCCTTCTGGGATTCGGAAGGGGCTGGCTGTCATTGCTGTGGACATCGTTTATTTTGAATGGGTAAGGTATTTTTATGATGGCGGGAAAGCGTGGGAATCGAACCCACCTGAGAAGCTATTCACCCCTCACGCTGGTTTTGAAGACCAGAGGGAACACCAGAACCCGTCCTTTCCCATAACGTATTTATTATAGCACGGATGGCATCGGGCCGGTACTATTGAAAAACGCTGTATTTTTGCTACACTGTACATAATAGTATTGCTGTTTTAGAAGGGAGACTTTTGGATGATTGAATTACAGCTTAAACCTACGATTTATTCTTACGATACGTGCCGGGACTTTGCCGCTGAGCTTCAATTGGGGGCGAAGGACCTGATTATTACCAATCAGTATATTTTCGATCCGAATTTCAAGGAATTGGATTTGCCCTGCCACGTCCTTTTCCAAGAAAAATACGGCAGCGGGGAACCGTCTGATGAGATGGCTGAAGCCATTTATCGGGACATGCCTGGCGATGTAAACCGAATTATCGGCATCGGCGGCGGTACGGTCATGGATTTGTGCAAACTGTTTGTTTTGAAAAGGGTCAGCCCGATTCTCGATCTCTTCGACGGCAAGACGGCCATTGAAAAGGATAAAGAACTGATCCTGGTTCCGACGACGTGTGGTACGGGCAGTGAAGTAACCAATGTTTCGGTCATGGCCCTCATCAGCCGCCATACGAAGAAAGGCATTGCCCATGAAGCTCTCTATGCCGATAAAGCCGTCCTCATTTCGCAGTTACTGAAGACACTGCCCTTTACCGTCTTTGCCACGAGCTCCATCGATGCCCTGGTCCATGCGGTAGAATCGGCCCTATCACCCGATTCCAGCGCCAGCTTCCGCGTCTTCAGCTATCAGGCTATCGAACGCATTCTCAGCGGCTACTTGCAGATCCGCGACCACGGTCCAGAAGCCCGCATTCCACTGATGAAAGACTTCCTCTTGGCCAGCACCTGGGCCGGCATCGCTTCAGCTTCCCGGATGCGCTGCCGTCCATGCCATGAGTTATCCCTTGGGGGCCAATTATCACGTGCCTCACGGTGAATCGAATTATGCCATGTTTACCGGCGTCATGAAACATTATATGACGATCAAATCGGACGGGGAAATCGCCCGTCTCAACGCCTTTATTGCTGGCATCTTGGGCTGCGATGCAAAGGCTGTGTATGATGAGCTGGAAAAGCTGCTCAACGTCGTCCTGCCCAAGAAAGCGCTTCATGAATACGGCGTCAAGGAAGAAGAACTGGCTGAATTTGCCAAATCGGTCATGGAAAACCAAGGTCGTCTGATGGCTCATAACTTTGTGCCTTTGACGTATGATGATGTTTACGAAATCTATAAATCTCTCTATTGATTGTACAAAAAAAGGATGCTCCCAAAGGGGCATCCTTTTTTATATCCTATAATTTAGCTTAGAAGTAAACAGCCTGTTCGCCGGCTTTTACGTTTCCTGTCTTAACGAGGGATACGTCCGAAACTTGGTCGGTGTCGGTGAAGATGCACAGGCAAGCGTCAGAAGGCGCGTTGGCTTTGATGTATTCATCATCGAATTCCATCAGTTTGTCGCCTTTCTTGACTTCCTGGCCGTTTTCGACGAAGACTTTGAAGCCCTGGCCATTGAGATTGACCGTGTCGATGCCGATGTGCAGGAGGTATTCAACGCCGTCGGCGGTGGTCATGCCGATGGCATGTTTCGTTTCGAAGACGAAGGTAACCGTACTGTCTTCCGGCGCATAGACGACGCCGTCTTTCGGATAGACGAAGAATCCGTCACCGGTCATCTTGCTGGCAAAGGCTTCATCCGGAGCTTCCGTGATCGGATGGAGCGCCGTGAAGGGAGAGTTGAAGTAGCGTTTTTCGGCGTCTGTTTTGGCCGGAGCGGCTGCTTCTTTTTTCGGTTCTTCTGCAGGAGCTGCTTCTGGAACGGCTTCGATGGGGCCGTCTTGAGGATTGGTCGCCAGGTAGTTTTCAAGATTGGACTTGATGACGGCGACTTGGGGACCGTAAACGACCTGGACGCCGGTACCGCGTTTGATGACGCCGACGGCGCCGGTAGCTTTCAGGGCTGCGTCATTTACCAGGCTGGCATCGGCAACGGAGCAGCGCAGACGTGTGGCGCAGGCGTCGACAGAGGTGATGTTCTGGCTGCCGCCGAGGGCCTGGGTGATCGTCTGGCTGATGGTATCGCTGGAAGCCTTGCCGTCAGCGCCGCCTTTACCGGCAGCATCGCGGGCCTTGACGTCGGCTTTTGTATAGAGCTTCGTTTCCGTATCATCGTCTTCACGACCCGGCGTCTTCAGGTTGAAGCGCTTGATGAGGAAGGTGAAGATGAAGTAATAGAGGAAGAAGTAGATGATGCCGACGGGGATGATGTACATCCAGCTCGTCTTGGCTTCCCCTTGGAGGATACCGAAGATGAAGAGGTCCAGTAAGCCGCCCGAGAAGGTAAGCCTACGGCGATGTTCAGGATATGGGCGATCATGTAGGCTGCACCGGCAGGATGACCTGGACGTAGAACAGCATCGGTGCGACGAAGAGGAAGGAGAATTCAATCGGTTCGGTAATACCGGTGAACATGGAGGTCAAGGCTGCGGACAAGAGCAGGCCGCCGGCAACCTTTTTCTTTTCCGGTTTTGCCGTGCGGTACATGGCAAGGGCAGCGCCGGGGAGACCGAAGATCATGAAGATGAATTCACCCGAGAAGTAGCGAGTAGCATCGGCACTGAAGTGAGCGACGTTCGGCGAGGCCAGCTGAGCAAAGAAGATGTTCTGGCCGCCCTGGATGAGCTTGCCGTCGATCATCATCGAGCCGCCGACGCCGGTCTGCCAGAAGCAGGTAGAAGACGTGGTGCAGGCCGAAAGGAATGAGGGCACGTTTAATGATACCGAAGATGAGGGTCCCGATATAGCCCGTACCGGTTACGAGTCCGCCGAGGGCAAAGATGCCGTTCTGGACGACAGGCCAGATGAAGTACATGGCAATGCCGACGAACATGTAGACGACGGTCGAGATGATAGGCACGAAACGGGAGCCGCCGAAGAACGATAAGGCATCGGGCAGGACAATCTTATGAAAGCGGTTGTGCAGGTAAGCGACGCCGATACCGACGATGATGCCGCCCGAAAACGCCTTCCTGAAGGGACATGATGCCGTTGATGTTGGCAATGGTACCTTCGAGGACGTCCGGGGAGACGGTGTTGTCGGCGAGGACCTTACCAGTCAACTTCAAGACGGAACTCGTCGATGCGTGCATGACTAAAAACGCAATCATGGCCGACAAGGCGGCGACTTCTTTTTCTTGTTTTGCCATGCCGATGGCGACGCCGACGGCAAAGATGATCGGTAAGTTGCCGAAGATGATGTTGCCGGCATCACTCATGATGGTGAGCAGGGAATGAAGAATGGTCCCGTTACCAAGAATGTTTTCCAATCCATAAGTCTGGATGGTTGTGGCATTTGTGAAAGACGCGCCGATACCGAGGAGCAGACCGGCGATAGGTAGTATGGCTACAGGCAACATGAAGCTGCGACCGATAGCCTGTAAAATAGTAAAGACCTGGTCTCTCATGCAATAAAGCCTCCTTTAAAAATAAAAATAAGAATGAATGTAATACGTTATTATTGTAGCATAGCCAGCAGGAATGCGTACCATGAAAGTAGAGAATACCTGTATCGATATCGCATGGGGTCTTGACAAAAACGTATAAAATTGGGATCAAAAACGTTCCCAATAGAGATTTTGGAGAAAAAATGCGAAAAGGGACCGCATACTGTGTCGGGTATGCAGCCCCTTTCCTAGAGGAGAATGAATATGAAGTTAAAAACTTATGCCTTAGCGGCAAGTTCGCCCAATTCTTTGCATTCGGGAGCATTATCCGGTGTTTCGTTGACGATGGCCGTCCCGATGATGGTGGCGCCAGCTTCTTCTGTACGCTGTTTCCAGTTATCCATCCATTCGCCGGTGCCCCAGCCATAAGAACCGAAGAGGCCGACTTTCTTGCCTTTTAATTTGGGAGCGAGATCTGCAAAGAATGGTTCGACAATCGAGTCTTCCAATTCTTCAGCACCCATGGCCGGGCAGCCGAGCAAAATAACGTCTTTACCGGCTACATCATCGACGGTTGTATCTTCGAAGCGAACCGATTCTACATCTGCACCGGCAGCTTTAACAGCTGCTTCAATTTCACTTGCCATTGCTTCCGTATTACCTGTTCCACTCCAATATGCGATTTCTACCATGATTAAATCCTCCTTATGCTACGATGAGCGATTCTAATGTTGTCCCAATTGCAAAGCGATTTAAGTAATCCTGTCGGCAACAGGTATAGCGCTGGAACGTGCGGGCTGCGGCGTGGACATCGCCGTAGACCTTCCATTCACCACAGAGTTTGGCGTGGTTTCCCCGGTTGGCAATGAATCCGCAGACATCTTCCAGTGGATAACCAAGAAAGATGCCGGCTTCGTGAGGAAAGCAGCCGTCTTCTGCAAAACGCGATGCCAGACGGTCTAAAAATGCCGATATATCCTGACAGTCTGCATAGCCGAATTGCTGTAAAAATGAAGAAATATCTCGCCGCTGTATGTACCTTAAGACCACATTCGGCCGGTATACATACAGTAAGGTGCGCTTGGGACAGGCATACAAGATGCGAAAATATAATCCTTTTACATTATATTTATGATTGTAATTTTCAATTAATTCATCATAAGTATGACCGTCTTCTAAGCGGGGGAGACAGAGAAGGGATGCCTGTTTAAGACCCGCTAAAGTCGGTGAACAATGATTAATCAGCACACAATCCAAATTCATATCGGTATGCCCTCCTTTCGCTTTGTTGCCTTTAGTATAGTGTATTTGAAATCGATTGTCAATATAAAGATGATAACCATTTTCGAATAAATAAACTTTCCTAAAAGGGTGAACTCCTTCACAAAGCTTGTCGAATCTTTCGCGAGACTTGCCAAATATAGTATAATAAAAGAGTATTGAAGTAGAGGAGGGTGTGTTATGGAAGGCGCTAGCGCTACGAATCATTGTTTCGGCTGCGGGCGTGATAACCCGATTGGCTTGAAACTGGATATGCATATGGAAGACGGCCGCTGTGTGGCTTATTTTACCCCCAAGGCGGAACATGAAAGCTATGGGGATCGGATGCATGGCGGACTGACCAGTACCCTGTTGGATGAAGTCATGGGAGACTATGTTTTTCGAACTGCCGGGAAGCCGGCCTATACGGCGCGGCTTGAAATCCGTTTTCGCAGCCCCATCCGCATCGGCGAAACGATTAAAGTCGAAGGTTGGCCTGAAGTACACCGTCGTCGCTTATTCATCATGAAAGGGCGGATAACCCATGCCGACGGCACGCCAGCTGCCGAAGCTACGGCAGAATTAATGCTGGCGAAATGAGGAGGTTTTTAGAATGGATAGAACCGATATGATTCACCGTATGTATGACATTAAGGGACCCTTGGTTGCTAAAAAGTTTGAAGCCCGTGGCTTTGAGGCTACATACTGTCCCACTGTAGAAGAAGCTTTGAAAAAGGCCGTTTCCTATATTCCGGAAACGGATGTCGTCTCTTGGGGCGGTTCGGCTTCGATCAATGAAATCGGCCTGCGGCCGTATGTCTTGGAACACAACCCGGTCATCGACCGCGATTCGGCTAAGACGCCGGAAGAACGCGTCGAATTGATGCGCAAGGCCCTGCTCTGTGATACCTTCATCATGGGCACCAATGCTGCCATTCAGGACGGTCAGCTCATCAACATCGACGGCAATGGCAATCGCGTCGCAGCTCTTTGCTACGGCCCGAAACAGGTCATCGTCATCGTCGGCATGAATAAAGTCGTTCCGACCGTTGAAATCGGCATCGAACGGGCTCATACCGTAGCCTCGCCGAAGAATATCGGCCGTTTCCCTAATGCCGGGACTCCCTGTGCTAAAACGGGGATGTGCGCTCACTGTACGAACCAGGAAAGCATTTGCGCTCAGGTTGTTCGGACCCGGGTCTGTAAGCCGCAGGGCCGGATCAAGGTCATCTTAGTTGGCGAAGATCTGGGCTTTTAAGTCTTAATTATCGATACGAGGGGAGATTTGTATGAGAACGGGAACGGGTGTTATTGAAGAAGTTTGTGCCGACGGCTTGGTCAAGATCCAGACCAACCGCAGTAATCTGTACTCGCCGTGCAGTGACAGCATGTGCGCCGACAACGTCGTCATCGACGCTGTCAATCCGATTGGTGCCAAGAAGGGCCAGTTTGTACAGTTTAATATTCCCGATGCCGGCATGGGGGTCAAGGGCATTGTCTGCTTTGGTGTGCCACTGCTGCTGATCATCGTCTGCGGCATCATCGGCTACGTCTTGGGCGGTCAGGTGAAGGCTGCGCCGGAAATGACGGCCTTTGCCGGCATGATCATCGGCGGCATCATCGGCTGCCTGATTCTAAAAGGCTACGAAAAGAAAATCAATAACAATCAGAACAAGGCGACGATTACGGCATTATCGCGTAATTAAACCTTATTCCTGCGTCATCAGGATACAAAAAGGCTGCACACCGTGTGATGTGCAGCCTTTTACTTATGAAGTTATACGATATCGATTTGACAACTCTGCATGATCTTCAATGCCATTTCATGGGCCTCCGGCGTTGAACCGGCGCAGCAGGAGCTGTCGACGACGATTTCTTTTTCCGGATAATGGGCTTTCAGTAAGATGGCATTGGAAATGACGCAAATATCGGTGCAAAGACCCATGAGGACGAGTCGGTCATAATCTTTGACTTCATCGACCAGGTCCGGGCAGCCGAAGGATGGTTTTTCAAAAATCTCCGCCATTAGCGTATAAGGCAGGAGCTGTTTTGTGATGCGCCAGCCCCGCGTATCTTTGATGCAGTGGGCAATGGGGAGTTTTTGACCTTCCCGGGTTTCCCGATAATCGCTGCCGTGGGTATCCTGTGTAAAAATCAGATCCGTTTCTTGATCGGTATCTTTTTTGCTGGCAACGATTTTTGCTTCGACATGAGGTACGATGGCTTGAGCCCCCGGCGTGCCTAAGGAGCCGTCGATAAAATCGTTTTGCATGTCGATGATGATATATGCTTGAGTCATACAGCCCTCCCGTATCTGTTAGGAACGAAGTTCTTTCAAGTATTCCGGGACATCCGGGCAGGTCATGAGACCGGACATCAGGGCGACGCCCGTGATGTTGACGTCATGGAGCTGGGATACCGTCGTCGGTGTTACGCCGCCTAGGGCGTAGACCGGAATTTTTACGGCTTTGCAAATCGCTTCGACCGTATCGACGCCGATCGGTGAATCGGACGGCTTGCAGCTTGTCGGGAAAACGTGGCTGGCCATGATATACGTGGCGCCAAGCTGTTCCGCTCTGACTGCTTCTTCGACGGTGTGGACGGAAACGCCCAAGGTCGTCATGTAGTACAGCAGGGAAGAGTGGCTTTCCAGATATGACAGGGAGCATTGGAAACGGGGAATGTGAAGACGAATGGCAACTTTGCCGAAATGTTGAAGGATACACGTCTTTTGGTGAATGCTGCAGAGGCGCAGTGCTCGTTTGGCATAGTCCGTGTAGTCATCTTCAGAAAGCGTTTTTTCACGAAGTACGATGAAGTCTACGTCGGATGCAGCAATTTGTTCGAGCTGGTCCCAGTAGTTTGTCGCCGCGAGTTCGTGGTTTGTAATTGCAGCTACTTTTAACACAATTATCACCTGAATATTAGAGTATTTTATACTACAAATATACAGTAATCTCATACTAACGTCAATGATTATACCAATAGAATATATTGGAGGCCTCGTATGAGTTAAACGCTTTAGAACATGCGGTTTACGACAAAAGCAGGTCGGGGTGGATTAGGTCCTGACCTGCTTTCGTCGTTGTTCTATATAGGTATTTAATAGTGGATATCAGGTAAGTATTACAAATAAATATACTCGCTGGTAAGGGGCTGGAGGCCCATATTCTTGATGTCAGCGTACATCTGGTCGAATGAACGGCCATCGGTGATTTCAAACTGTTCATCACCCATTTCCGAGCCGTCCTGATGGAGGTGGCCGCCGATGCCGACGCAGACGCTGGCCGATACCTTGGTGGCTGCGATTTTCATGATGGCATTGCGGAAGGATGCGCTTTCGCGGCTCGATACGACGATATTGGCGTAGGGCATGAATAGGCGGTAAGCGCAGATGATCTGCGTCAGTTTCCGTTCATCGACGTCTTTGGGGTTGATCTTATCGTTGTTGATGATCGGGCAGAGACGCGGACAGGATAAGGAGATTTCAGCGTGCGGATATTTCCGCTGCATGAGCCAGGCGTGCATGCCCGTAGCCAAGGCGTCTTTCTGGTAGTCGTCGAGGCCTAAGAGTGCGGCAAAACCGACACCGCGCATACCGCCGAGGATAGCCCGTTCCTGGGAATAGAAGCGGTACGGGAAGATTCGTTTATGGCCGGCCAAGTGGAGCGTTTCGTACTTGTCGGAATTGTACGTTTCCTGGAAGACGGTGACGTAGTCGGCGCCGCATTTGTGGAGGTAGGTATAGTCCTTGGTGTTGGTCGGATAGATTTCCATGTTGATGACCCGGAAGTACTGACGAGCGATTTTGACGGCGTTGCCGATGTATTTGATGTCGCTCATCTTGGGACTTTCACCGGTCAGCATGATGACTTCTTCGATGCCCGAGTCGGCGATGTTTTTGCATTCCTGATGGAGCTCTTCGTCGTTCAGGCGGGCCCGTTTTATTTTATTGTGCGAGTTAAAGCCGCAGTAGATGCAGTGGTTGTCGCAGTAGTTGGCAAAATAAATCGGGGTCATGATGGAAATGTTGTTGCCGAAGTGACGGCGCGTGACCAAATGGGCTTTTTGGGCCATTTCTTCGAGGAAGGGGGCCGCGGCTGTCGATAAGAGAGCCATGAGTCCCGCGGTCTAAGCGTTCTTTCGATAAGGCCATGCGAACGTCTTTATCGGTAAGTCTTCGTTATGAAAAGAATCGTGAATGGCAACGACCTGGTCGAGCATATCGGAATCGAGAATTTCCATGCCCGGTAAGTAGGTCATATGGTCGATACGTTTTTCTTCTGTCATAATCGCATTCCTCCTCAGGCACCTAAGAAACCGGTAAGCGGATCCGATGCAGAGGCCGTTTCGCGGATGCGGCCGAGACCGGAGAGATAGGCGTTGCGGCCGGCGCGGATGGCTTCGCCGAATGCCTTGGCCATGAGCGGCAGGTCGCCGGCCGTTGCGATAGCCGTATTCGCCATGATGGCAGCGGCACCCATTTCCATAGCTTCACAGGCCTGGGACGGACGGCCGATACCGGCGTCGACGATGATCGGCAGATCACTTCGTCGATGAGAATCTGGATGAAGTCTTTCGTTGATAAGCCTTTATTGGTGCCAATCGGCGAGGCTAAGGGCATGATGGCAGCGGCACCGGCATCGACGAGGGCCCGGGCTGCATAGAGGTCAGGATACATGTAAGGCAGGACGACGAAACCTTCTTTGGCGAGGATTTCCGTAGCCTTGATCGTTTCGTTATTGTCGGGAAGCAGATATTTGGAGTCGCGCATGACTTCGATTTTGATGAAGTCGCCGCAGCCAATTTCCCGCGACAAACGGGCGATGCGGACGGCTTCTTCGGCCGTTCTGGCGCTGGACGTATTGGGCAGCAGGGTAACGCCTTTGGGGATGAAGTCTAAGATATTGTCTTTTTCACCGGCTTCGACGCGGCGCAGGGCCATGGTGACGATTTGAGCGGCACCTTGTTCGACTGCCGCCTTGATGAGGTCGACAGAGAATTTGCCGGAGCCTAAGATGAAACGGGACGTGAATTCATGGCCGCCAAGGACCAGTGTATCTTTCTTTTCCATTGGGAGACACTCCTTTTATATTGTGTAGGTTTTCTGCTTAGTCATGAGGGTTAACCCCCGCCGACAAAGTGGACGATTTCCATGGAATCGCCGTCTTTTAAGGTCACCGTGTCATAGGCTTTGCGCGGTACGATGGTGCCGTTCAGTTCGATGGCGATGCGGTCCGTACGATAAGCCTGATCGGTAAGATAGGACAGCAGGTTCTGGCCGTCTGCTGCGATGTCCTTGCCGTTGATGCGTATCATGATGGCCCTCCTTTCTATGCACTAAAAAAAGGCCGCACGAAGACTTACACCCAAGGTGGTGTACCCCTTCGTGCGACCTTTTCGTTTCGGTCTCACTCTACCTTTGATTATAGACGATTGACTGGAAAAGTCAATCGTTTTATGCCAATCAGTACCAATCGGTATTCCTGACTGATATGGTCGAAATGGGCCGGACTGGCGGCATGACAGGGAACATAGTATAATAAATTTATAAACTTACGAGAGGTGATGACTGTCATGAAGGAACGGATGGATTGGACGGATATTGCCCGTTATTTTTATTTGCCCGATGAGCGGCTGCAAGCGATTTCCCGTGATTTTTCGGCCGATATCGACAGGGCCTTGGCCGGCGAGGCCGGAGCCACGGTATCTGCTGAAAAATCGTATGCATCCCTGCCGGAAGGGGATGAAACGGGTGTATTTTTAGCACTGGATTTTGGCGGGACGAATGTAAGAGCCTCGCGGATTCGCCTCTTGGGACGGCATTGCTATATCATTGAAAAAAAGGTATCTCGACCATTGAAAGTTGCCGGAGAATACGATTACCTGTCGTCTTCGACGACGGCAGTAGAACTCTTTGATTTCCTGGCCCGGCTCGTAGGCAAAGTAGCCCGCCGCGGCCAGTCTTATCGATTGGGGCATGCCTTTTCTTTTGCTTTGGAACGGACCGGCATCGAAGACGGCCGTCTCCTGGCCTGGTCTAAGGAAATCGCTGTTTCCGGCGTTGAAGGCGAGAACGTCAACGCCTTACTGAAAGCGGCTCTGGTACGACAAGGTCTCTGCGACATCGAGCCAGTAGCCCTTGTAAATGATACGACGGCCCTCTTATTGTCGGCGTCGTATACGATGGACAAGGTGCGCGTCGGCATGGTTTGCGGCACCGGGTTTAATGCTTGTTATTATGAGCCGGAATGGAAGATGATCGTCAACTTGGAAGCCGGCGATTACAACGGCGTTACGGGCCATCATTGGGATGAAGCCGTTGATGCCGGGTCGTCTCAGCCGGGGCTGCATAAGCTGGAAAAGATGATGAGCGGCGCCTATGCTTCGGAACTCTTTCGCCAAACCCTGTTGACCTACTTTGGCGTTCAAGAACTGCCTCCCTTTACGACAGAGGCGATGAATGCCATCCTTCGAAGTGAAGATGACCAGCAAGGCCGGCTTACGATGGGGAAGCTGTGGAACCGCATTGTCCGCTTAGAAGATGTGCGCCCTGTAAGGCATATCGGCGCGTCTATTTTTGTCCGCTCGGCTCAGTTGGTCGGTGCCGTCGGCTGCGGAATCCTGCATCATTTATATAAAGAGCGGCCCATTCCGAATCAGACCATTGCCATCGACGGCAGCGTTTTAAAATACGTTCGCGGCGCTCTGGTGATGATGGAAGATGCCATGCAGGCCTGCCAAAATGAAGGACCTGGACGGGAAAAACAGATTTCCGGCGATCCGATTCTCATCCAGGATGGCGTTTCCGTCGGAGCTGCTATTGCCGCTGCTATGAGCATAAGATAGTTTTTATAAGAAAATCTATGGATTTGCTAAGGAATCACGGCGTATCCCCCTTTTCAGGCGGCGCATTTTTCGGTACAATATAGTATTACAGAGACAACTATGGACATGGCAATGCCACAGAGGAGAAGGGGCCTTAGGCCGGATGCAATGCTGCAACTCGACAAATCCATCAGCAAACCATTTTACGTGCAAATTTATGAATATTATCGCCAAGAAATAGAATCGAGCCGCATGGTAGCCGGTATGCGTCTCGATTCTGTGCGTGAATTGGCCCAAGCGGCGGGCATCAGCAAGATGACCGTAGAGAAGGCCTATTACCAATGGCCAGCGAAGGCTATATCCTGCGCCGTCACAAAGCCCGCTATGAAGTGGCCTCTTTGGGCCGGCGGGAACAAGTGCCGGAAGAAGACCGGCAAACGCGGGTGCAGGAAATCGTCCATCAGCCGGTGTATGACTATGATTTTGCCAGCGGCGACATGGCCTTAGAGCGATTTCCCCTCGACATTTGGCGAAAGTACATGAATCGGGTCTTGTCTGAGCCAGACCGCTTGCTAGCGGCCAATGACGACCAGGGAGTGCCGGACCTGCGCCGTGCCCTGAGCCGGTATGTTTACGAAACGCGCGGCGTTCATGCAGCGCCGTCCCAGATCATCATCGGTGCCGGCACGATTTCGCTGCTGGGCATACTGACGCACTTGCTGCGCTATAAATACGACTGCATCGGCGTTGAAGAACCGGGGTTCAGACTGGGGCGGGAAATCTTTCGCAACAGCGGCTATTCCATCGTTCCCATCCCTATCAAGGACGGTCTCCTTCAGGTCGATGAACTGGAGCGAAGCAATGTCCGCCTGGTCTATGTCAGTCCGTCCCATCAGTTTCCGACGGGAACGGTCATGCCTGCCGGTATTCGCCATCGCCTGCTCCAGTGGGCGGGCGAGACGGACGGCTCATTATCGAAGACGATTACGACAGTGAACTTCGGTACTACGGGCGCCCGGTACCGGCACTTCAGGGACTGGACCGCAGCGGCCGCGTCATCTATATGGGGGCGCTTTCGAAGGTATTGCCCTTTTTTGTCCGCCTGAGTTATATGGTGCTTCCACCGGAACTCATGCCCTTATACCATGCGCAGCGGGGGCTCTTTCGTCAGGGCGCTTCGGTTCCTGAGCAGTGCGTGTTGGCAGAATATATTCAAAGCGGCGAGCTTTCACGTCAAGTCCGCCGGCTGCGCAAGGATTATCAGGAAAAAGGCGAGCTTTTGCGGAAGCTTCTCATGGAGGCCTTTGGCCCGGAGATCGTCGTCGGCCAACTCGTTTCCGGCATCTATTGCCATGTCCGCCTGCACAGTCCCCTGTCAGAAGCGGAGTTGCTCAAAAAAGCCGAGCAGCAAGGCTGCCGTGTCTTATCGATGCAGTCTTTTTATGAAACACCCTCACAGGAAACCGACAACGAGTTTCTCCTGTCATTTTCAAAAATTCCCAGCTGTAAGCTCCGTGATGCCGTTGCGGCCCTGCATGCAGCATGGTCAGAGAAGGAAGGATACTAATGGCGAAAAATTTGCGGTTTATTCAATGCGGAGATCTTCATTTAGGAAGCCCGTTCCATAATCTGGCCGCCATTGATGATCGCTGGCAGCGCATCATCGGCAAAGCTCCGGTCCGGGCCTTTCAGAAAATCGTACAGCTGGCCATCGATAAACAAGTTCACGCCGTCCTCATCACAGGCGACGTCTATACCAGCGCCAATCACAACCTTACGGCACAGCTCGACTACGTACGGCTGCTGCATAAATTGGCCCAGCACCAGATTCAGGTCTTTGCCGTCCTGGGCAATCACGACCCCCTCGAGGCCTGGAAGGCGAAGATTCCCTTCCCGCCCAACGTCCATATCTTTTCGGCAGAGGCCGTCGAACGGGTCCCCCTGCTCGTTGACGGAGAAGAAGCAGCGGCCGTTTACGGACAGAGCTATGCCAAAAGTGAACAGCGGGACAACCTGGCCTGGAAGTTCAACCGGGCGGCTGGCGATAGATTTTCCATCGGAATGCTCCACACCCAGGTCGGCAGCAGAGAGTCGACGTACGCTCCGTGTACCCTCGACGACTTAAAAGAGTGCGGCATGGATTATTGGGCCTTGGGTCATATCCATAAACACGATATTTTATGTGAAAAGCCATATATCGTCTATGCCGGCAATCCCCAGGGGCTGGACTGCACGGAAAGCGGTCCCCGTGGCTGTTATTACGTCGAAGTTGGACCTATGGAACGACGAATATCGAATTCATCGATACCAGCATCGTCCGCTGGGAAAGCATCGACATCGCCATCGACGGCCTCGAGTCGGTATCGGAACTGCGCGGTGCCGTGCGCTTTGCCAAAGAAAAAGTGCGTCGTGATATCGGAAAACCGACTTTCCTGACCGTTAATTTTACGGGCAGCGGCAGCATGTACCATGTCATCAATAATCCGGAAGCGACGCAGTACTGGCTGGAAAGCTGGCGTGAAGAAGAACAGGGAAAGTATGCCTTCGTCATGGTCGAACGGCTGCGCAATCTGGCCCGCCCGAAAATCAACATGGATGAACGGAGTAAATTGCCCGACTCCATTGGCGATTATTTAAATGTTTTCGACAATTTAGAAAAATTGGAGCCCGCTGAAAAGGCCAAGGCCCTGCGGATATCCTCATGAATCGACCGGAGTTCGAACGCTCGGTGCGTACGGCCGGGCGATTTCGGATGACCGCCTGCTGGAAAACTTTGAAAAAGCCAAGTGGCTGGGCATGCAGCGCTTGCTGGAACATAGAAGAGGATAATGTCATGAAGATTATACAGATGGAATTAGCTGATTTCGGGATTTATCATGGAGTCAAATGGAATCCCCCTGAAAGCGGACTGATCGTCATGCACGGCCGCAATGAAAGCGGCAAGACGACCCTCATGAAGTATGTCCGCTCCATGTTCTTCGGCTACTTGCGGGGCGATTGGCACGGCTATTTCGGCAGTATGGATATCCGCCGGGAAGACGGAAAAGAGTACAAAATCGTCCGCAATGAAAAAGAATATACCTTATCCGATGGTGACGAAAACCTTCAGGAAGAACCGGCCGACTTGTGGTGGCACGGCCTGGATCGTCAGACCTACGATAAGATTTTTGCCATGGGTCTGGAAGACCTTCAGGGCTTTAAAATCCTGTCCAATGAAGCCGTCCGCAATCACTTTTTCAGTATTGAAGCGGCGTCGCCATGGGCCTGGCCCGCAGCGAAGTGGCCAAAGAGATGGGCGAGCTCCTGGTGGCCTCACCTCAGGGGAAAAAGCCGATCAACGCCCTGCTCAATGAGCAGAAAGACTTCGACCGTCGGATCAGCAGCCTGGCCTTTGATGAAGATGAATTCGCCAAGCTTCAGGAAACGGAACGGACGACTCATGAAATCGAAAACCGTATCCGCCTCGATATCGAAGAATCGAAACAGCAGATCGAACAGATTTCCATGCCCATCGCGGCCTGGGATGTCTATAAACGCGGGCAGGATGCTCTGCAGCAGATGCAGAATTTGGCCGACGTATCGCAGTTTCCCATGGATGGCGCTCAAAAATGGGCCGATATGGACCAAAAGATTAAAGAAATCGACGAACAGATCCAACACCTAAAAGAAATCAACCAAAAGGGTCCGGCTTTTCAGGAATCTTGGAAGCGCTGGCTCGTCTGCGGCCCTCAAATCGACGATATTTACCGCAGCATCCCGGCCTGGAAGCAGGGCTTGGATGAATTAAAAGACCACGAAGATAAAGAAATCGATTGGGACTTTGAAAAAAATAAACAGGCCGAAACCCTGAAAGGGTGGACCGTTACCGGTGAAATCCCGGAAACCGTCGACTGGCCGCGCGGTATGGCGGCGGCATCGGCGTTGGAACACAGCCGTCAGGAAATGGAAAAATGGCAGGCAGCCAAGCCTAAGAACGTATCGGCGCCGGAACCTGAAGCAGAAGATACGGAAAAGACGAAAGACGAGTGGAATACCGTTGGAACAGCAGTCGCTGCCATCCAGTCGGCCGTTACGGAACGGCAGACCCTGCAGGAACAGCTCGATTGGCTTAAAAATGGGGCTACGGGCCCCTCCAAGGCCTTTACCGTATTGGGCGTCCTTTTCCTGTTGGCGGCTGTAGCCTGCGTCGCCGCCGTATATCTGGCGGACTTTGATTCGACGCTTGGCTGGGGGCCGGCGCGGCCTGTGCCGTCATCGCCGTTATTTCCCTGGCCCGTCAAAAAACGGGGACCGATCGCATTCCCCGTAAAATCGCTGAAATAGAAGGCCAGTTGGGAACGCTTGACCAAAAAATCAGCGAGCTTTCAAAAGATGCTGAAATCACCTTGGACGTCGAAGCTGCCAACGACCGTTGGCAGCAAGAATTGGACGGCGTCCGCAAACAGTATATGGACTGGCAGACGCGGGAATCGAAGAATGCCTGGCAGAAAGAACAGAAGGTCATGTACGATGCCATCTATGAAACCTGGCAGGAAGACGGAAACGCCTGCAAGAAAAAACTCTTAGCCAGTGAAACGGCTTGGGAAGGCTGGCGCGATCAGTCGGGCTTTACGAAACTCGAAACGGCGGACATGGCCAAAGCCAAGGAAGCCTGGGATACATGGAAGCAGATGACGACGGCGTCGGCGGACTGGAAGCGGCGCAAGCTCGATGTCAACAGTTCTATTTCCCGCTGGACCGATACGGCTGAACAGATCTTCCGCGAAGTCGGCGTTAAAAAGCCGTATCGCCCGATGCGGCAGAAGCCGTATATAAACAGTGGCAGGATATCCGCGTCCAGGCTGAGGTCGCGAAAGAGCAGGACCGTCAACAGAAAGAACGGGAAGCTCAGATTGAAAGCCTGTCTGAAGAACGGGAACATAAAGTTCAGATGCAGAGAGAACTGCTCAGTGCCGCCGGGGCCAAGACCGATGCGGAATTCCGTGGGAAATTACTGAAATTCCGTCAATTCCAGCAGTATAAAGAAGTCTATGACCAAACGGAGGCCCATATTCGCTCATCGCCAAGAATCCTAAAAAGCTGTCGGAACTGCGCCATGAACTAAAGATACATACCTTGAAAAACTGGACGGACGAACGCGATTACTATCAGAAAAAAATCGCCGATGCCGAAAAGAAACTGGCCGAAGTCGCTGAAAAACGCGGCAGCATCATCGAACGCCTGAGTCAGATGGCCAAGAGCGACGAATACGGAAAACTACTCCAGACACAGCAGAACCGCAAGGCCGATTTGGACCGCCACGTCGACGATTGGCTGACCTATATGTATACCCAGTACATGCTCGAACAGGCTCAGGATTATTACGAACGAGTCCGCCAGCCCATCGTCATCCGCCAGGCCGGTGAATACCTCAATCTCATGACCCAGGGCCGTTACACCCTTCAGGCCAATCTCGACGGCAAGCAGCTCTTTGCCGTGACGGTACCCAGCGCCGCATTCCGGAAAAACAGTGGAGCAGCGGCTTAGGTGACCAGATTTACTTAGCCATTCGGGTCAGCCTGGCCATGGCCTTTTCACGGCAGATCGAACCGATGCCGCTCATCCTCGACGACATCCTGGTCCGCTTCGACGAACAGCGCCAAAAAGAAGCCATTCATTTCCTGGCCTCCCTTGGGAAGAAAGAACAGATTTTCCTGTTCACCTGCTCGGCAGCGACCCAGAAAGTGGCTCAGGAAGTTCAAAAAGAACTTTCCGGGGAAACCGATACGATTCACATCTTTGAAATCGAAAAAGGCACCATTCAGCCCCAAACGGCTTCGTAAAGAGACTCTAAGTATAACTATTAACAGCTCGGTTCACGCCGGGCTGTTTGTTGTACAATGGGAAAATGTGATTTTTCGTTGACTTGAAATACGGCGGATAGGCAACCTATTGTTGGAATATGATGAAACCGGTTTTAATCCGATTGACATTACCCCATTGAGTAATATTTTGTTATAAATTATGTTTTTGATAAGGTAGGTGATTTTATGGGTGTACTGGCAGAAAACGATGCTATTGCCAGTGTGATGATGTGGGAGGCCATGGATGCGGTTAATGATGGGATCGTTATTGTCGATAAAACCTCCCGTATCCTCTATGTAAATAAGGCGTATACGAAAATTCTTGCTGTATCAAAAGATAAAGTCCTTCATAAGCAAGTAAAAACGATTGAACCAGGGGCCCTTATTTTGCAGGTTCTTCAGAATAAAGAGCCAGTTCTTCAGCAATTAGTAGAAGTAAAGACGAGGGGCAAAAAAAATACGAGTCAATATTACACCGATCATGAAAGACGGTACACTTCTAGGCGCCGTATCGGTATTCAATGACATTACGGAACTGTCTCGGAGCCAGGAAGAGTTGGAAAAGGCACAACGACTCAATCAATCGATCTTTAAAGCGGCTGCAGACCGCGCGTTTCATGCTGAATTTTCTCATATCATTGGACAGAATCCTAACTTTTTGCGATGCTTGCGGCTGGCTGAACTAGTGGCACCGACAGATGCAACCGTTCTCATTGAAGGGGAGAGTGGGGCAGGGAAAGAAGTTTTCGTCAACGCCATACTAGCAATCAGCGGAAAAAGAAAGCAGCCTTATGTCAATTTAAATTGTTCGGCCATTCCAGAATCTTTAATGGAAAGTGAACTTTTCGGTTACACGTCCGGTTCTTTTACCGGAGCCGTCAAGGGCGGCAAGAGCGGAAAGTTTGAACAAGCTGATGGTGGTACGATTTTTTTAGATGAAATCGGGGAGATGCCCCTCTTTATGCAGTCAAAACTGTTGAGAGTACTGCAGTCCGGAGAAATCCAAAAAATAGGCTCACAAGTAGTTCAAAAGGCGGATGTTCGGGTGATCGCTGCTACGAATCGCGATTTGAAGCAAATGGTCCGAGAAGGTAAATTCCGCGATGACTTATATTTTCGCTTAAACACCTTTAAAATAACTATTCCTCCGTTGCGGGAACGTGGTGAAGACGTCCTTTTGTTAGCTGATTTCTTTTTAGAGAAATATGCGCGAAAGTATGGGAAAAAAGTTACAATCTCGCCCGAAGTGAAACAGTATTTTTTAACATTCCCTTGGAACGGTAACGTTCGTCAATTACAGAGCTGTATGGAATATGCTGTCATTGTTTGCAATGAAGGGATCATTCAATTAGAGCATTTACCAGACGACTTGCTGCAGCATGACAATCAAGTAAGCACAACTTCTTATTTTGATGCGGATGAGTTTGAAGCTGGTTGCGATTATTCCTTGAAATCAGGACTTCAGATGATGGAAAAGAAACGGATTCAGCAGGCAATATCAGAGGCCAATGGAAATAAAACGAAAGCCATGAAGGCCTTGGGGATTAGCCGGCGGACTTTCTACAAGAAGTGGAAACAATATGGGCTTGATGAAGAAAAATAAAGTGTATACTATGTAAACAAAATGAACATAGTGATTTGTATATTATGTAAACAATACGGCCTATTTAGGTATACAACTGTGTGCCTAAATGGGCCGTATTATTTTGCCAGTAAAATTTTAATTATGGAAGATAAATGGGATGGCTACTCGTTTTTCAAGAACGGAATATCATGGTTCTCCTCGCTTTTTTATTTCTTGGCATAAAAATTTCATATATAGAGTCGTGTTAGTAATATTACGATACTATATGTATACAATACAAAGAAAAGAGGTAAATCCGTATGAAAACAATTCGAATCGGTGGCGGACAAGGCTTTTGGGGCGACTTAAGTGATGCCCCCATTACGATGGCCAGAGAGGATAATTTAGATTATATCTGCTGCGATTATTTGGCAGAATTGACCTTATCTATCATGAGAAGGCAACAGGAAAAGCGCCCTGAAGCAGGTTATGCACGAGATTTTATTACGGCATTAAAAGGGATGCTGCCCTATATCACGCAGAAGGGCACGAAAGTCATCACCAATGCCGGTGGTATGAACGTCAAAGCCTGCGTTGAAAAGGCGAAAGAAGTCATTCGCGACGGCGGATACAACTTAAAAGTAGGGTATGTTCTCGGTGATGATGTGCGTGAAATGATTCCTCAGCTCAGAGAAAAAGGAATCACGATGAAGCATATGGACACCGGAGAAGATATTGACCGCATCTTACCGAATATGGTCAATGCCAATGTTTATTATGGTGTAGAACCTATTGTTAAATGCTTGGAAGACGGTGCCGATATCATTATTTTGGGCAGATCGACCGATACGGCTATGTTTGAAGCTCCGCTCATGTATGAATTTGGCTGGAAATCGGATGACTGGACCGCCAAGCAACGGGGATTTTAGCAGGTCACCTTTGTGAATGCGGCGCCCAGGCAACTGGCGGTAACTATGATTATGATTGGGAACATGTTCCAGTCCGGAAAATCTCGGCTATCCGATCGTCGAAGTCAGTGAAAAAGGCAGCCTCATACTGACGAAAACAAAGAATACCGGCGGTCTCGTCACGCCTCAGTCGGTTAAAGAACAATTGCTTTATGAAATTCACGATCCTTCAAAATATATTACGCCCGATACGGTGGCTGATTTCAGCAAAATTACGTTAGAAGAAATTGAACGAGATCACGTGGCCGTTCGCGGTGTTACGGGGACACCAGCTCCGGATACGTTAAAGTTGTGTGTAGGTTATCTTGAAGGGTATCGCACGATTGCTTATTTGCCTTATTCTTGGCCGCGAGCTTTAGATAAAGCGAAGATGGCGGCTGATATTCTCGATAAGCGATTGGCGATGAAAAATGCTCATATTGTTCGTAAACATATCAGTTATCTTGGGGTAAATGCGCTTCATGGTCCGTTGGCACCGGAACTTAATGCTGATCTCAATGAAGTTGTCCTTCGTTATGCCATTATGACTGAAAATAAGCAGGAAGCTTGAAACTGACGCCGGAAGTAGCGGCTGTAAGTAATCTGAATGGTCCGGCACAGGGATGCTTCTTCGGTGGCCGCAGTCGTCCGAGCGAAGTCTTTGCTCTCTGGCCAACCTTGATTCCGAGAGATGCCATCAAGCTTACGACATACGTTGAGGAGGTATAACATCATGAAAGTACAGTTAAAAGACATTGCACACGGTCGTTGCGGAGATAAAAGCGATACGTCTAATATTTGTATCTATGCAAGAGAACCTAAATATTATAAATTTATGGAAGCGCAGTTGACGCCGGAAAATGTTCGCCGCCATTTTGAAGGCTTAGTTTTTGGTGACGTTACTCGTTATGACGTGCCTCAGTTAGACGGCTTTAACTTCGTCATGCATCATGCTCTTGATGGTGGAGCTACGCGGTCACTGCGCTGGATACGCTGGGGAAATGCATGGAAGCAGCCCTCCTGCGGATGTATATTGAAGTGGATGATGAATAGGAGGCTGTCATTATGTCAAAACCGTTACAAGGAATTCGTGTCCTTGATTTGACGCGAGTCCTGTCTGGACCGTATTGCACGATGCTCTTGGCCGATATGGGGGCTGAAGTTATTAAGATTGAATCACCCAGAGGTGATGATAGCCGTGCCTATCCGCCATTTTCTAAGGGAATCAGTGCCTATTATGCCAATTTAAATCGCAATAAAAAAAGTCTTTGCCTGGATCTGCATGATGAAAAAGCAAAGGATGTACTTCGCGAACTCATCAAAATTTCCGATGTTTTTGTCGAGAATTTTAAACCTGGCACGATTGCCAAAATGGGCTTTTCTTATGAAGAAGTAAAGAAGTTAAACCCTAATATCGTATTTGCTTCTATTTCCGGCTTTGGCCAGACCGGGCCCTATCGACTGCTTCCTGGCTATGATGTCATTGCCCAGGCCTTGAGCGGTATGATGAGCGTTACCGGGTGGCCTGACTCGCCTCCAACTCGGACTGGGACGGCTATTGGCGACGTATTGGGCGGCCTTAATTGCTGCATCGGTATTTTAGCGGCCCTGCAAGGTCGGAATACACAACATCATGGTGAGTACGTCGATATCGGACTTGTTGACTGCTCGGTCAGCGCTATGGAAACGATTACTGAAATCTACATGGTCGAAGATAGAATCCCGCAGCGTGCTGGTAACCGTTATGAATTTATATATCCATACGATTCCTTTGAAGCTTCTGATAAATGGATTGTCATCGGTGTGGGCAATGATGCTATTTGGAACCGTTTTTGCAAGGCCATTGGACATGAAGATTGGTTAGCCGATGAAAGTCTTGCCCTGAATAAGGATCGGGCAAAACAAAAGATAGATTGAATACGATGGTTACGGAGTGGACGAGACAGCATCCAGCAGTAGAAATTATTGAGTTATTGCGGGCTCATAGTGTCCCTTGTGCGCCAATCCATGACGTGGCCGATGTCGTAAATGATGAACACATTGCCAAAGCACGCCAGATGATTTGTGAAATTGATCATCCGATTGAAGGTAAAATGAGAGTCACCGGTAACCCCGTTAAGATGACGGAAGCAGACTCTTATACGTATGCCAAAGCTCCGACACTGGGGAAAGATACTGGGGATGTTCTTAGCAATCTGCTACATCTTTCTGATGAGGATATTTCGTACTTCATGAAGAAAACTACTGACTAATAGGCTGTATTACCACGATTCCCGACCTCTTAAAAAACGAGGTCGGACGAATCGGGATAAGGAGGTTTACTATGTTAGCTATTGTGGGTTTAGTTACGGTCCTATTGGTACTGATTAGTATATTAACTAAAAAATTATCGACAATGTGTGCGTTGATTGCAGTACCAATTATCGCTTGTTTAGTTTTAGGATTAGGCGGCGAAATGGGAAAATTTATGATGGCGGGGATTAAAAGTGTAGCGCCTACAGGTGCTATGTTCATTTTTGCAGTACTTTTCTTTACCATTATGGGAGATACAGGTGTTTTCGAACGCATTGTAAATAAAATTTTAAGCATTGTTGGTTCTAACCCTATAAAGATTTGTATTGGTACTTACGTTATTACACTTTTAACCCATTTAGATGGTTCTGGGGCGAGTACATTTTTGATTACGGTTCCGGCCATGTTGCCGATTTATAACAAGTTAAAAATGGATCGAAAGATTTTAGCGACAATTGTTGCACTGGGTGCTGGTACTATGAATATTGTCCCTTGGGGAGGACCTACGATTCGAGCTGCGACAGCACTAGATATTCCTGTTATGGATTTATTTTCTCCGATGATTATTCCTCAAATCTTTGGGATACTGGCTGGGGTTGCAATTTCTATTATGTTTGGCATGAAAGAAAAACGTCGTTTAGGGAATTTGTTGACTAATATTAGCTTGGAACCAGCACCGCTTTCTGAGGAGGAGGCTGCACTACGTCGGCCTAAACTTTTTTGGTTTAACTTATTGTTGATTGTTGCTACTATTGCGTTGTTGGTAAAAGGTACTTTTCCACCTGCAGGATGTTTTATGGTGGCATTGGTTATTGCATTAACTGTTAATTATCCCAGTATTAAAGTTCAAAGTGAGTTAATTGATAGTCACGCTAAATCAGCATTGATGATGGCAAGTGTATTGTTTGCAGCAGGTATTTTCACTGGCATTATGAAAGGTGCAGGGATGTTGAATGCTATGGCTCAAGGCTAGTTTCTATTATTCCAGAAGCACTGGCAGCACATTTTGCGGTTATTATTGGCATTATCTCGATGCCGGCAAGCTTGCTATTTGACCCGGACAGCTTTTACTTTGCTGTATTACCAGTATTAGCTCAAGCGGCAAATGCAGTAGGTTTAGCCGGTGTTGATTTAGGTAGAGCGGCAATTTCTGGTCAAATGACGTTAGGCTTTCCTATTTCTCCATTAACTCCGTCTACTTTTTTACTGGTAGGATTAGCTGGTGTGGATTTTGGTGAGCATCAGAAGCATACTTTCTTTTGGGCTTGGTTAGTATCCCTGGTGATTTTATTCGTTGCGGTTATTATTGGTGCAATTCCGTTGTAGAATCACAGCTACATAAAAAGCGCAGTATATCGATGTAAACGCACCCTGTAACGTACACAAAAAGGCGATTTATTCTAAAATTTTAGAATAAATCGCCTTTTAGATACAAAACCTTACCTATAAACTGAATGTTTAAGCCCAGATGAATCCGGCCATGGACAGAGACCCCATGGTGCAGGTGTTGTTAAATACCGTTGCCGGATCGTCTCCGGCAGCGCCGAGACAGTAAAGAAGCGGCATATAGTGGTCCGGTGTCGGGACGGAATAGGCTGCGTTTTCGTGGTCTTGGTAGTGAATGGCGGCATCGACGTCGCCTTTAAGGACGCTGTCTACGATGTATTTGCTGAAGCGTTCGGCTTGGTCGGAACCGCCGCGGTTGTTCCATTCGATGCGCCGCAGGTTGTGGACGATGTTGCCGCTGCCCCAAATCAGGTAGCCCTGTTCACGAAGAGGAGCAAGCTTTCTCCCGATTTCGACACACTGTTCCGGTTTTAAATTGCCGTTTACCGACAGTTGTACGACGGGAATGGAGGCATCGGGAAACATATGGACCATGACGCTCCATGTACCGTGGTCGATGCCCCAGCTGTCGTTGATGGAAACGTCATCGCCGAGGAGGCAGCAGACTTCTTTCGTGAGTTCTGCATAGCCTTTGACAGGATACTGAAGCTGGTAGAGTTCTTCCGGGAAGCCGTACATATCGTATACTTGACGTGGTTTTTCGGCGCTTTGGATATACGTGCCCGGTGCGAACCAATGGGCGGAGACGGCTAAGATGGCCTTCGGTTTTTCCGGGCTGTTTAGAATGTCGGCGCCGATGCGCTGCATTTCGCGCGTAAGATCATTTTCGTCGATGGCCAGCATGGGGCTGCCATGTCCGACGAAGATAACAGGCGTCTTTTTCATAGAACAAATCCCCCTTTGTCTTGTATTTCGTAAATATAAACCCCTTTCAGTATATCATAAACATACTTTACGTCAACAAAGGGGCTTATTTCATATATTGAGTTGAAGAGAAACTTTTTCTAAAAAAACAAGTGTCTAGTCTGGACGGGCTTATTGCTCGAAAACGTTTTTTTTTGGTATACTACATAGTAACGTACAGGTTACGGACTTTTTTAGGGATAACGACTGTGCGTCCTTTTGGACGCCTGGGTTATCTCTTTTTTTATAGGAGGCATACTATGGAAATTCGTCACTATCGTTGGAATGATGGGAAATCCCTGACCGTCGGAGAAAAAACGCTGATCATGGGAGTTTTAAATTATACGCCTGATTCTTTTTCCGATGGCGGTAAGTGGAATGATGTCGACACGCTTTACGCCATATGGAAGATATGGTGGCCGATGGTGCGGATATCATCGATATCGGCGCTGAATCGTCCCGACCGGGTTTTACGCCCATTTCAGCGGCTGAGGAAATTGAACGATTGGAACGGATACTTCCCCGCCTCGTCGAGGCCTGCCCGGTTCCCATTTCTGTCGATACGTATAAAGCGGAAACGGCAGACTATGCCATGAGCACCGGCGCCCACATCATGAACGATATCTGGGGCCTGCAATATGAACCGGAACCGGGGAAAATGGCTGCTGTAGCCGCTAAACACGGCGTTCCCGTCGTCGTCATGCATAATCAGGACGGGACGGAATATGGCGACATCATCGGCGACATGAAGCGTTTCTTTATTCGCTCGTCGATCATTGCCGACCGGGCCGGGATGAGTCAGGAACAGATCATTACCGATCCGGGCATCGGTTTTGGCAAGACCTTTGAACAGAATGTCTATGTCATGAAGCATTTGCGTGACTTAACGTCTCTGCCGTATCCCATGCTGTTGGGGACGAGCCGCAAGGGCTTCATCGGAAAAATCCTCGATCTTCCCGTCACGGAACGGATGGAAGGAACGGGGGCGACCTGTGTAGCCGGAGTCCTTTCGGGATGCACTATCGTTCGCGTTCATGATGTAAAACCCATTGCCCGCATGTGCCGCATGGCCGATGCCTTAGTGGATAACCTTCAGTAAAAATAGTATTATTTATGCATAAATATTGACATACCTCTTGACCATTGTCCTTTCTAGAAGTATAATAGCCAAATACTGCGGACGCCATGAGCGGTTCCGCAAGGGGGAGATGGTTCCATGAAGTGTGAAAGTCTACGAAGCCTCGTCGTTTGTCGAGGCTTTTTGCATGATCCTGTTGTCAAAGCCTTGATGGCTGTTCAAGAAGATGAGCGTCAAGGCGATTCTTTTTCACGGCGAGCCGGTGCGGCGGTCTTACTGGAAGCGGCTGAGCGGTTAGGCTTGAGGGGCAATGTGCTGCGGCAGTATTTTTTTACCTCTTTGGGGAGGGACGGACGGTTGCTGCCGATGTGATGGAACGAGTCGGCCGGACCGGCACGGGGATGACGAAGGCCCTGACTTTCGATATGGAGTTGATCTTTCCCTATTTACAGCAAAAGGCGTCGGACTTTTTCGATGTGGACTTCCTGGATGATTATGAACCGGCTGCAGTCCGAGACGATGCCTGTATCCGGACCTTAGCAGAAGCCTTTCAATCGGTGGATACGCCGGAAAATGCTGCCGCGGCCCTGCTCGATTACTATGCCGCTTTCGGCCGTGGGAAGCTCGCTCGCTTCATCGCCTTTCGACTGTCTGCAGACGGCCGTCTTATCGGGATTGAAGGGTTTCCGCAGTTTGATTGGAATGACCTCATCGGCTATGCCGCCCAGAAGGAAAAGCTCCTGGCCAATACCGAGCTTTCGTCAACGGGAACGAGGCCAATAACGTCCTCCTGACGGGATCGCGTGGTACGGGCAAATCGACGGCCGTCAAAGCCTTGGTCTCACGCTATCATGAACGGGGGTTGCGCCTGGTCCAGCTTCAACGCGACCAGCTGCAGGGACTGCAGACCCTTATGGAAAAGCTGGGCGCTATTGGCAGCAAGCGATTCATCTTGTTCCTCGATGACCTGTCTTTTGATGAAAATGAAGCTTCCTATAAATACCTGAAATCGGCTATGGATGGCGGCGTTACGCCACAACCGAAAAATGTGGTTATTTATGCAACTTCCAATCGCCGCCACCTGCTTAAGGAGACCTGGCACGACCGCAATGACGAATGGGAAGAAGTCTACCGTGACGATAACACCAATGAAGCGATCTCTTTGTCAGACCGTTTCGGACTCATCCTTCATTACGCCGCGCCGACCCAGGATGAATACCTGGAAATCATCGGCCATGAATTGAAAAAGCCGGCATCGATCTCGACCCGGAACAGCTGCGCATCGAAGGGCTGCGCTGGGAGATGGAACATTCCGGCCGCAACGGTCGAATCGCTCAGCAATTCGTCAAATGGTATCTCAATAATCACAACTCCTAAAAATATTAGGAAGTCAAGCGTTTAACTAAAGAAAATTAGATTAATTTCAAAAAAATCATTGACAAATGATGTGTCGTTTTGTAGAATGTGTTCAAGCTTTTCAAACGAGCCGACTGATAAGGGCTCGCAAAAGCATAGAGTAAAATCTGATGACGGGAAAGAGTAGGTCGTCCGGACATTTTCAGAGAGTCGGCGGGTGGTGCGAGCGATAATGGAAGTCGATTGAAAATCATCCCTGAAGAGGAGTGCTGAAGTACATTAAGCACTGACGACTTTTCCACGTTATAGGAAACGCGTATGTTGGTACGTTGTAGAGAGCCTGGCGCAGTAATGAGCTGGGAATCAGGGTGGTATCGCGGAATAAAAACTCCGTCCCTATTAGGGCGGAGTTTTTTTTGTTACCTCTTTCGACGCATCTCTAAATTCCAACGAGAATAAATTATTTTATACTCAAAGGAGCGATGTTATTATGGCAAAGGTTTTTTATGATCAAGATGTAAATTGGGATGTCATGAGAGGTAAGAAGGTAGCTGTCGTCGGTTATGGCAGCCAAGGTCATGCCCATGCCTTGAACTTGAAAGAAAGCGGCGTCGACGTCGTCGTCGGCTTGTATGAAGGCAGTAAATCCGTAGAAAAAGCGAAAAAAGCAGGACTTGAAGTCAAGACCGTTGCCGAAGCCGTTAAAGAAGCGGACGTCACCATGGTCCTTATTCCGGACGAAAAACAGGCGGACGTCTATGCTTCTGAAATCGCTCCGAATTTGAAATCCGGCAGTGCCTGGCTTTTGCGCACGGCTTTAACGTTCACTTCAAACAGATCGTACCGCCGGCCGACGTCGATGTCTTCATGGTAGCGCCTAAAGGACCGGGCCATCTCGTTCGCCGTACCTTTGTAGAAGGCGGCGGCGTTCCTGACGTATTTGCCGTTGAACAGGATGCGACGGGAACTTGTTTCGACTTGGCACTGGCTTATGCCCGCGGCATCGGCGGCACTCGGGCCGGCGTCATCCAGACGACCTTCCAGGAAGAAACGGAAACGGATCTCTTCGGTGAACAGGCTGTCCTCTGCGGCGGTATCTGCCAGCTTATCACCAATGGTTTTGAAACCCTTTGCGAAGCCGGTTATCAGCCTGAAATCGCTTACTTTGAAACCTTCCATGAAATGAAATTGATCGTCGACCTCATGTATGAAGGCGGCATGGCCAAGATGCGTAAATCCATCAGCGATACGGCGGAATACGGCGATTATACGGCCGGCCCCCGCGTCGTCACCCAGGCTTCGAAGCAGGCCATGAAAGACGTCCTCGATGATATCCAGTCCGGTGCCTTTGCCAAAGATTGGCTCCTCGAAAATAAAGCCGGCGGCCGCGCTCATTTCCTGGCGATGCGCCGTCAGCACGCAGAACATCCGCTCGAACAGGTCGGTGAAAAGCTCCGCGCTATGATGCCCTGGCTCCACAGCAACGATCAGAACGACTAATGTCTCCATGGCCCATAGGCCATGATCTTTATACCATGATAACGAGGTGAATAGAATGAACATGACCGGCGCACAAGCTGTCCTTGAATGCTTAAAGCGAGAAGGTGTAGACGTCGTATTCGGCTATCCCGGCGGGGCCGTCCTAAGCCTATACGACGAAGTGTATAAAGCGCAGTTCCCTCATATTTTGACGGGACACGAACAGGGTGCTGTTCACGCTGCCGACGGTTATGCTCGAGTGACCGGGCGGCCCGGCGTATGCTTTGCGACCTCAGGGCCTGGGGTCTGCAACATGGTCACGGGCATTGCAACGGCCAACATGGATTCTATTCCCTTGGTTATCATCAGCGGTCAGGTAGCGACGCCGCTCATTGGCCGCGACTCCTTTCAAGAGGCCGATATTTCCGGCATTACGACGCCGATTACGAAGCACAACTATCTCGTAAAGGACGCGAAAGAACTGCCGCGGGTTTTAAAAGAAGCCTTCTACATTGCGTCCACAGGTCGGCCGGGACCGGTCCTGGTTGACATTGCCAAAGATGTATTCGATACGTCCTTTGACTTTGAATACCCGGAGGAGGTCCACCTCAGAGGTTACAAGGGCAATCCCGAAGGCTGCGAAGACGATGTAGCCCGTGCTGTTCAGGCCTTGGCTAAGGCCAAGCGGCCGGTACTCCTTACCGGCGGTGGTGTCGTCTTATCGGGAATGGCGGACACGCTGCGTTCCATTGTACAACAGCTGGGTGTACCGGTCGTCACGACGCTCATGGGGAAGGGCAGCATTCCCGACCAATGGGACTGCCACTTGGGCATGGTCGGCATGCACGGTTCCTATGCTGCCAATATGGCCGTTACCCAGTGTGACCTGCTCCTGGCCGTCGGCGCTCGTTTTGATGATCGCGTTACCGGTGACGCTGCCAACTTTGCGCCCCAGGCGAAAATCGTTCACTTCGACATCGACAAGGTTGAAATCAATAAAATCGTCCATGCCGATATCAGTGTCAACGCCGATCTTCGCTGGTCTCTGCCGCACCTCTGTGAGGGATTGAAATTCGATGGACAGGCACTCTATGAAAGATATGAGGATTGGCGGCACTCCGTTTTGGATATGAAGGCAGTGCATCCCTTTGCAACCCGTCATTTAGAGGGAACCATTTCTCCACAGTCACTTTTTGAAGCCCTTCAGGCTGTGACCGATGATGACACCGTCGTCGTTACCGACGTCGGCCAGCATCAAATGTGGTCGGCACAGTTCTTCAACTTGAACAAACCGCGGCACTTCATTACCTCCGGCGGCTTGGGAACATGGGCTACGCCTTCCGGCGGCCATGGGAGCGAAAATAGGCTGTCCTCAATCTACGGTCGTCCTCTTTACCGGCGACGGCAGCATCATGATGAACTGTCAGGAATTTGCTACCCTTCATAAGTACGGCGTCGACGTCAAGGTCGTCGTTCTCCACAATAACGTCCTCGGGATGGTCAATCAGTGGCAGCGCATGTTTTACAGCGGCCACTGTTCGCAGTCGGTCATTTCCGACAATCCTGATTTGACAGCCCTTTCTGGGGCGATGGGAGTTCCCGGACTTTCTGTCCGCAATCCGGAAAAACTGGATGATGCCGTAGCCTGGTTGTTCCATACCGAAGGACCGGCTCTACTTGATGTATTCATTCCACCTGATGAAAATGTCTATCCTATGGTTCCCGGAGGAAAACGATTGGACCAAATGGTACTGGGAGGTGTAGCCGAGTGACAAGACAACACCTGGCTCTGCTCTGTGACAATAAGCCCGGCGTTTTGACCCACGTTGCCGGCCTCATCAGCCGCAGAGCATCAATATCGAATGCATTAACGCCGGGTACACGGAAGAATCCGATGTGACCCGCATCAATATCGTCGTTTCCGTCGAAAATCGATGGGAACTCGATCAAGCCGTCAATCAACTGGCAAAACTCATCGACGTCATCAAGGTCGTAAACCTTGATGATGCCCCCTTTGTCAGTTACGAACTGGCCATGATCAAGATCCGGAGTCTGACACCCGAAATCCGGGAAGAGTTGACCAATATCGCAAATTTATTCAAGGCTAAGATCGTCGACGTCCAGCGAAATTCGCTGACTATGCGCATTACAGGCCGAGAAGACCGCATCGAGGCCCTGCTTGAAATGTTGAAAGACTATGAAATCATTGAAATTGCCCGGACGGGCCAGATTTCTCTCTCTCGAGGGGAACCTGCCGTGAAGGATATGTAATAGATAGCTGCCGAACCAATACGGCAGGAAGAGAGGATGGATACTATGCGCAGTGATGTTGTAAAAAAAGGGGTTACCCGAACGGCCCATCGGAGTTTGTTCCATGCCATGGGCTATAGCGATGAAGATTTGAAGAAGCCTTTAATCGGCATCTGCAACGCCTTTAATGAAATTATTCCGGGGCATGTTCACTTAGGTGAAATTGCCCAGGCCGTCAAACTCGGCGTAGCTTCTGCCGGCGGTACGCCCATCGAATTCCCGTCTATCGGCGTCTGTGACGGCATTGCCATGGGCCATCGGGGCATGAGTTTTTCCCTTTCGAGTCGCGAATTGATTTGCGACTCCATTGAAGCCGTGGCGACGGCCCACGCCTTCGACGGCTTGGTCCTCATCCCAAACTGCGATAAAATCGTGCCGGCCATGCTCATGGCCGCTGGCAGACTGAACATCCCGACCGTCGTTGTCAGCGGCGGACCGATGTTGGCCGGACGCTATAAGGGACGGAACATCAGCGTCAGCACGATGTTCGAAGCGGCCGGTAAGGTCGAATCGGGCCAGATGACGGCTGATGAAATGCACGAAATGGAATTTCATGCCTGCCCGGGCTGCGGCTCCTGTTCCGGCTTATTTACGGCCAATACCATGAACTGCATGACTGAAGTCTTAGGCATGGGCCTTCCCGGCAACGGCACGATTCCGGCTGCCTATACGGGACTTCGCCGCATGTTGGCGAAAAAAGCCGGCGAAGTCGTCCTGGACCTCGTTCGCCGCGACGTAAAGCCGCGGGATATCATGACCCTCGAAGCCTTTGAAAATGCCATTGCCGTCGATATGGCTATCGGCGGTTCGACCAATACGGCCCTGCACCTGCCGGCCATTGCTCATGAAGCGGGAGTAGAACTGTCCCTCGATGAATTCGATGCCATCAGCCGCAAGGCTGCTTATATCTGCAAGATGAGCCCCGGCGGGACCTATCATATGCAGGACCTCGATGAAGCCGGCGGCATCTGTGCCGTCATGAAGGAAGTCTCCAAGTTGGGCCTCATCCATCCGGAAGCAAAGACCATTACCGGCACCGTCGGCGACCGCATCAAAGATGCAGAAGTCCTCAATCGGGATGTCATCCATTCCGTCGATAATGCCTATATGAATAAAGGCGGTATCGCCGTCCTTAAAGGAAATTTAGCGCCCCTCGGCTCGGTCATCAAGGAAAGCGCTGTCGACGAAGACCTATTGGTCTATGAAGGGACGGCCAAGTGCTACGATGCCGAAGAAGATGCCATCGAAGCGATTATCCGCGGCGATATTAAAGAAGGGCACGTCGTCGTTATCCGCTATGAAGGACCGAAAGGCGGACCGGGCATGCGTGAAATGCTCAATCCGACGGCGGTTATCACTGGCATGGGACTAAAAGTCGCCCTTCTGACCGACGGCCGCTTCAGCGGTGCCAGCCGCGGGGCCTGCATCGGCCATATTTCACCGGAAGCCATGGAAGGCGGGCCACTGGCCTTAGTCCACGACGGTGATACCATCTCCATCGACATTCCGAATCGTAAACTGGAATTAAAAGTCAGCGATGAAGAATTGAAGAAGCGCCGGGCGGCATGGAAGCAGCCGGAACCAAAGGTCAAGACGGGCTACCTGTCACGGTACGCCAAATTAGTTACGTCGGCCAATACCGGCGCCGTCATGCAATAAAGATAACTCCTGCTTCCTTCCCTTTCGCCGATGTGGCGGAAGGGGTGTCGGGGCAGGAGTTTTATTTTCTATATAAACAAAGCGTTATGAAAAGAGGCTTGCTATGAAACAGGTTTGTGCTCTCATCGGTAAATTTTTTGGCGTCATCGCATCATCTTTCTCATCATCGGTCTTACGATGCCGACGAGTTTTTCTTGGGTCTTAGGAAACGTCGGCGGTATTTCCGTCTTATCGGTCCTCTTGGGCATCATCATGTTTGGCATGGGTATGACCATGAGTGCCCATGACTTTGTCCTCGTTTTGAAACAGCCTAAGGACGTCTTTTTCGGCGTCTGCGCCCAGTATTTTGTCATGCCTTTTCTGGCTTTCCTCCTGTCGACGGTATTTCGCCTGGATCCGGCTCTGACCGTCGGCGTCGTCTTGGTCGGGACCTGCCCTGGCGGCACGTCGTCCAATGTCATCACCTTCATGAGTAAGGGCGACGTTCCCTTGTCGGTCACGATTACCAGTATTTCGACCCTCTTGTCGCCGATTATGACGCCCCTTTTGACGTACCTCATCATCGGTCAGCGCATTTCCTTCAATCCGGTCAGCATGTTCTTATCCATCGTACAGATCGTCATCGTCCCCATTGCCTTGGGGCTCTTGGTCAAACGCTTCCTTCCGAAACTGGCTCAAGGGGCGCTCGATTACCTGCCGGCTGTATCGGCCATGGCCATTTCCTTCCTCATTGCCGGCATCATCGGTGCCAGCCGCGATTCTATCCTCAACAGTTCCGGCCTCATCTTGTTAGTCGTCATCTTGCATAACTGCCTGGGCTACGCCTTGGCTTCTTTATCGGCCACCTCTGCGGCATGAGCTGGAAGAAGATGGTTGCTGTATCCATTGAAGTTGGTATGCAGAATTCGGGCCTTGCTACGGGCCTTGCCAAAACTCATTTTGCAGCCCTTCCCATGGCCGGCGTCCCCGGTGCCATTTTCAGCGCTTGGCACAATATTTCTGGAGCGGGGCTTGCCTATCTCTATGTCAATTATCTGAACAAGCGCTTTGACAGCGAATACGAAGGGGTAGAAAGTCCGTCGGCAAGGACTTCTTTGTCGACTGCTCATAAGTAGGTTGATAGCGACGATTCGTATTATAAAAAAGGTGTTGCTTTATGTGCGGCAGCACCTTTTTTGCTATAATAAACACAGTCAATGAGTCAGGAGGCAGAACTATGATCGGTATTATTGTCAATGCAGTGACTTCGTCCTTGGCAGCGCTTCTCGGGGTCGGGCTGAATAATCGGATTTCTGAACGATTTACGACGGCCATTTTAGGCGTCATTGCCCTGGGTCTGTCCGCCATGGGGATTCAAGGCGCGGTTCAAAGTCAAAATTTGCTCCTCGTCTTGGCCAGCATGGTCATCGGCACCCTCATTGGAACGGCTATCGGCATCGAAGACGGATGAATCAATTCGGTGAATTTCTGAAAAAGCATTTGAGCCGCGGTGATGATTCTAAATTTGTCAAAGGATTTGTGACTTATCGATGATGGAAACTATCGGCGCC
>ENA-OQBJ01000143-OQBJ01000143.1-human-gut-metagenome-genome-assembly--contig:-NODE-143-length-36737-cov-10.794373_pt1 | contig 36737 bp, 35 predicted proteins | sample MGYA00242743_ERZ504545 | MGnify/ENA primary metagenome ERZ504545 (study PRJEB26092, sample SAMD00036252) | human gut metagenome | host: Homo sapiens | study: EMG produced TPA metagenomics assembly of... | reverse complement strand
GAGAAAAGTAAGCGTGAGCGCATCATTGCGCTCGTTAATAAAGAGGTGGTTCCTGCCATCGGCTGTACCGAACCGATGGCTGTGGCACTATGTACAGCCAAGGCTGCTACTACATTGGGCAAGCGCCCTGAACGTATTGAAGTTCTTCTGAGTCCTAATATGCTCAAGAATGCGATGGGGGTCGGCATTCCGGGCACGGGTATGATCGGTTTGCCTATCGCCGTATCGCTGGGGGCGCTCATCGGAAAACCTGAATATCAGCTGGAAGTGTTGAAAGACCTCACTCCCGACAGTCTGGAGCAGGGCAAACAATATATCAAGGATGCGGATATCAACATCAAACTGAAGCAGGGTGATGTGGATAAACTCTATATCGAGGTAATCTGCTATGCCGGCAACGGCAGAGCTACAGCTATCATTGCCGGTTCTCATACCAACTTTGTATATGTAGAGCGTAATGGTGAGGTGATTTTTGACAAGCGTGGTGGAGCTGCGGCTGATGTGGAGAATGACGATATCCAGTTGAATCTCCGCTTGGTTTACGAATTCGCAACCACCGCTCCGCTCGATGAGATTCGCTTCATCCTCAAGACCAAGGAATATAATATGAAGGCTGCCGAGGAATCTATCAAGGGCAACTATGGCCACTGCCTGGGCAAGACGATGGACCGTCCGTTGAGTCATGGCATCTTCGGTAATAACATCTTCTCTCACATCATCTCCCGTACCGCTTCTGCTTGCGATGCCCGTATGGGTGGTGCCATGATTCCGGTGATGAGTAACAGCGGCAGTGGTAACCAGGGTATCTGTGCCACCAATCCTGTGGTGGTTTATGCCTTGGAGAACGAGAATACTGAGGAGGAGCTGATTCGTGCCCTGATGCTCAGTCATTTAACGGCTATCTATATCAAGCAGAGTCTGGGTAAACTCTCAGCTCTCTGCGGTTGCGTGGTAGCCAGCACGGGTAGCAGTTGCGGTATCACCTATCTGATGGGTGGTGATTTTACCCGTATCTGCAACTCAGTCAAGAATATGGTGGCAAACCTTACCGGTATGATCTGCGACGGAGCCAAGCCAAGCTGTGCCCTGAAGATTTCGTCAGGTGTGAGCACCGCCTTGCTTTCTGCTCTTCTTTCCATGGAGGGTAAGTGCGTAACTTCTGCCGAGGGTATCGTGGATGATGATGTGGATAAGTGTATCCACAACCTCACCTCTATCGGTGCCGATGCGATGAAGACCACCGATGATATGGTGCTTGATATCATGACACATAAATAATTAGGTATCATGACGCATAAAGAAATAAAAGTGTAGATTTTACATTATTTATAACTAGAAGATAAAAAAGGCTCGCAAGAATTACTCTTGTGAGCTTTTTTTAGAATGTTTTCTTACTTTTTGCTTAAAAAGTATTAAAATGATGAATTTTGTTTCATAAAAAACCGGTTCGTATTAAAAAATAGTATATCTTTGCAGCGTCAAACTTAAATAATTGAATTAAATAACATTGGCTAACTTAAACAAGTAAGCCGAATAACATCGGCTGAATTAAATTATTGGACCAAATAACATTTTTTAAACTATATCTTATGATTAGACAACTATTCACAGTAAGTACTATGATTATGGCTCTTGGTATGACTCCTACCCAAGCGTATGGGGGAACTCGTATCCAGGAAACTAATCAGTCCAAGAACGGACAATGCACTGGTACCATTATTGACCCTACAGGTGAGCCAGTAATTGGTGCTACAGTTACAGTTAAGGGAAAGCAGGGTGGAACCATCACCGATTTGGATGGTAAGTTCGTGCTTTCTGATGTTCAGCATGGTGCAACCGTTTGTATCAGCTACATTGGTTTCGAGCCGGTGGAGATGGTATGGAAGGGTGGTGACATCAATGTAACCATGCAGGAAGACAACAAGACTCTGAATGAGGTCGTTGTTGTCGGTTTCGGTACTCAGAAGAAGGTAAACCTCACTGGTGCCGTTTCTACCGTTGATTCCAAGACCCTCGGTGCTCGCCCAGTCAACTCTGTAGTTGACGCTCTTCAGGGTGCAGTAGCCGGTATGAACTTCTCTACACCAAGCAGTGGTGGTACTCTTAATTCAACCAAGTCTTTTAATATCCGTGGTACAGGTACTATCGGTGCCGGTTCTTCTGTATCTCCACTCGTGCTCATCGACGGCATGGAGGGCGATATGAACGCACTCAACCCACAGGACATCGAGAACATTTCTGTATTGAAGGATGCATCTGCTTCTTCAATCTACGGTTCGCGTGCTGCCGGTGGTGTAATCCTTATTACTACCAAGAGTGGTAAGAAGGGTAAGGCTTCCATTAACTACAACAACTCATTCCGTTTTGATTCTCCACTCAACATGCCGGAGATGATGGACTCTTACACATGGGCTAAGTACATGAATGATGCTTCTGTTGCTAGTGGTGCAGGTATCTGGTTTACAGATGAAAAACTCGAGCAGATCAAGAAGGCTCAGAGTGATCCAACCATGCAGAAGATGTTCAAGAACAGCAACAACCGTTGGGAGGTTTGGGACAATATGCCACTCTTGCCTCTTGGTAATACCGACTGGCTCAAGGAGCAGTTTGGTACCAGCTTCTCTCAGGAGCATACCTTGAGTATCAATGGTGGTGATGATCGTTTGCAGTACTATGTGTCTGGTAACTATCTCAACCGTGGTGGTCTTCTCCGTCATGGTGATGATAGCATGCAGCGCTATACTATGACAGGTAAGATCAATGCACAGATAACCAAATGGTTGCGCATGACCTACAATACCCGTTTCTCACGTCAGGACTTCGATTCTCCTGGTGATTTGATCAATGGTACAGATGTGTTCTTCCACGATATGTGCCGTTATTGGCCTATTTTGCAACTACCGATCCTAATGGTAACTGGTTGCCAGAGTCTTATATCGGACGTCTTCAGGATGGTGGCCGTGCCAAGAACCAGGCAGACCGTCTCGCACAGCAGCTTTCTTTTGTTGCAACACCTGTAAAGGGCCTGACTCTCAATGCTGAGTTGAACTATCGTATTGTTACACAGTTCAATCACCGAGACTGGCAGACCACATACGGCTACGACTGCGACAACAATCCATACGTAGATAGCAACGCCACATCAAGCGTGTATGAGTATTCATTCAAGTCGAACTATTTCAACCCTAACCTCTTTGCAGAGTACAGCCATTCGTTTGGCGATCACAATATGAAGGTAATGGGTGGTTTCCAGAGTGAGTGGTTCCGTCAGCGCAATATCACAGCGCGTCAGAACGGTATCATGTCTGGTCTTCCTACTCTCGATACAACAACCACCAAGCCAAGTGTAGGTGGTGCATATAACTCATGGACTACAGCCGGTTTCTTCGGTCGTATCAACTACGATTATGCAGGCCGTTACCTCTTCGAGGCTAACCTCCGTTATGATGGATCTTCACGTTTCCTCCGCGAGAACCGCTGGAACTTCTTCCCATCATTCTCTGCAGGTTGGAACATTGCCCGTGAGAAGTTCTGGGAGCCATTGACTGATTACGTAAACACATTGAAGCTCCGAGCTTCTTGGGGTCAGTTGGGTAACCAGAATACTGATAACTGGTATCCTTTCTATCCAACCATCGGCTTCTCTTCTCAGGGTGGCAACTGGTTGATCAATGGCGCTAAGCAAATACCGCTTCACAGCCAGGTCTCGTATCTTCTACTCTTACATGGGAGAAGAGCCGTACATGGGAAATCGGTCTCGACTGGGGTGCTTTCAATAACCGCCTCACCGGATCGTTCGGCTACTATCAGCGCAAGACATTCGACATGGTAGGTCCTGCTCCTGAGTTGCCTGTTATCCTCGGTGCCAATCCTCCAAAGGTGAACAACCTTGGTATGACATCTAAGGGTTGGGATCTCCAGATTGGCTGGCGTGACGTAATCGGTGAGGTAAGCTATGGTGCATCTCTCGTATTGAGTGATAACCAGGTGGTCATCGATAAGTATCCTAACCCATCTAAGAACCTCGGTTCATATTACGAAGGTGCTAAGCTCGGAGACATCTGGGGCTTTACCACAATCGGTATTGCACAGAGCCAGGAAGAAATGGATGCACACCTCGCAAAGGTTGACCAGAGCGCACTCGGAAGCGGCTGGACAGCAGGTGATATCATGTATGCCGACCTTGACGGTGATGGTAAGGTAAATACAGGCGAGAATACAGCCGGCAAGCCTGGTGATAGAAGAATTATCGGTAACTCTACTCCTCGCTATAACTTTGGTTTGAACCTCGATGCAGCTTGGAAGGGCTTTGATATCAAGGTGTTCTTCCAGGGAACCCTCAAGCGTGACTACGCTGCAGGTGGTGCTGTATTCTGGGGTGCTATCGGTCAGGGTAAGTGGCAGGCTACCGGCTTCAAGTTCCACGAGGATTACTGGCGTGAGGATAACAAGGGTGCATACTACCCACGTGCTGACTGGGGTGGTGGCCGCAACATCCAGACTCAGACCCGTTATCTGCAGAATGCAGCTTATGGTCGTTTGAAGAACCTCACCATCGGTTATACCTTGCCAAAGTCAATCACAAGCAAGGCTTATATTGAGAATCTTCGCTTCTTCGTATCTGGAGAGAACCTCTTCACCATCACTAACTTCACAGAGGCTGGTGATCCAGAGCTGATTGGAGCAGGTTATGATGGCGGTAAGATTGGTCAGACCTATCCATTGTCAAAGACATTCTCATTCGGTCTTAGTGTAACATTCTAACTTATCATTTAGATTATAGAAAGGAAACAATTTATGAAAATTAAATATATTTCAATGCTCTTATTGGGCGTGACGCTCGGTCTGACAAGTTGCGATGACTATCTTGACAAGGAGCCTGAAAGCAACGTGACACCTACGTCTTTCTTTACTAGCGCAGACGACCTGGCAGCCTACACCGTGAATCTCTATGGTGTATTGACAAGTATTGCTCCTGGTAGCTATGGTATGAGTACCTTTGCTTACGATAATGATACTGATAACCAGGCGGGAACCGGTTATTCTAGCCGTTGGGTTCCTGGAAACTGGAAAGTAGGTCAGAGTGGCGGTGCCTGGGATTTCGGCAACATCCGTTCGGTGAACTATTTCCTGGATCAGGTACTGCCAAAGTTCGAGGCTAAGCAGATTAGTGGTGCTGAGGCTCATGTACGCCACTACATTGGTGAGGCATACTTCCTCCGTGCTTACCTTTATTTGGACAAGTTGCAGTCTCTTGGCGATTTCCCTATCGTGCTCACAGCGCTTCCTGATGACAAGGAGACTCTTGTTGAGGCTTCAAAGCGCCAGCCACGTTATAAGGTAGCTCAGCAGATTCTCGACGACCTTGATAAGGCACTCGGTCTGTTGATGGAGTCTGCCCCTGGTGGCAAGAACCGCATCTCTCGCGATGCTGCCCTCCTGCTCCGTTCTCGTGCAGCTCTCTTTGAGGCTACATGGGAGAAGTATCACAAGGGTACTGCGTTTGTGCCAGGTGGTCCAGGATGGCCAGGCAAGGCTGAGGATATCCAGGGATTTGACATCGATTCTTCCATCAATCACTTCCTCGATGAGGCTATGAAGTCTTCTAAGGAATTGGGTGATAAGCTCGTTGATAACCTTGTAGAGAATACGGATACTCCAGAGGGACAGAATGCTAGTTTGGCAAGTATCAATCCTTACTACACCATGTTCTGTGACAAGGATATGAGTGGCTATAGCGAGGTTTTGATGTACCGTGCTTTCGATAAGGACAAGGCTAACGTAACTCACAACATCCAGATGCAGCTCCAGCGTAATGGTGGTGGTACTGGTTGGACACGTGGATTGGTTAACTCATTCCTCATGCGCAACGGTCTTCCTATCTATGCAGCAGGTTCAGGTTACAACCCTGAGTGGGAGAACCAGGGCATCAAGGCTACTCTCCAGGATCGTGACTCTCGTATCCAGATATTCACCAAGATGGATGGTTCTGTAGAGAACTATACAAGTGATGGTGCTAATACCGTTGATCTCTCTTGGACAGTAAAGGGTAACAATGAGACTCGTATCGTTACCGGTTATGCTGTGAAGAAGGGTAAGAACTATGATGTTCTGCAGCAGCTCAACCACGACTATGGTCAGAGTGGTAGCATTGTATTCCGTGGCACAGAGGCTCTCCTCAACTACATGGAGGCTTCCTGGTTGAAGAACAATACTATCGACGCCACAGCTGATAAGTACTGGCGTGCTCTCCGCACCCGTGCCAAGGTAGATCCTGATTACAACAAGACCATCGCAGCTACCAACATGCAGGAGGAGGCTAAGTGGGACTTCGGTGCTTACTCTCATGGTCAGTTGGTTGATGCTACTACTTACAACATCCGTCGTGAGCGTCGTGACGAGTTCATCGGTGAGGCTTCCCGCTGGGAGGACTTGATCCGCTGGCGTGCTTGCGACCAGGTAAACGGTTACCAGATTGAAGGTATGAAGTACTGGGGTACTGTTTACGAGGGCACATGGCTCGATGGTGAAACCAACCTCGCTATCGTAGATGTTGAAGGAGGTAAGGGTAATATGAGTGATAAGACCATTAGTGGCGACTATATCCGTCCATACCAGATTTCCAAGATTAACAACCAGGTATTTGATGGTTATCACTTTACTCCTGCTCACTATCTGTCTCCTATCGCACAGAGCGTATTCCGTCAGACAGCAGCGGGTGACCAGACCGATCTTACCACATCTGTAGTTTACCAGAACCCAGGTTGGCCATTGGTTGCCGGACAGGGTGCAACTGCAGTAGAGTAAAGCGTGTGCACATATTCATTCGGCTTATGTCTTGAAATAAAAAGCTCAAGGCATAAGATACTAAAAAGCTCGCAAGAAGTTTCGATTTCTTGCGAGCCTTTTAAGATTAAGAAATATTAAAAAACTGGCTTTTCCTTGGAGATAATCGCGGATATGTGTATATTTGCACCATCCGATAATCGCGGATATGTGTGTATTTGTGCTATCCGATAATCGCGGATAGGTGTAAGAAACGGAAAATATTAATCGCGGATAGGTGTATTTATCCGATATAATTAATCTAGGATAGGTGTAAATTATGAGAAGAAAAGTATATGATCAACTCAAGAAATGGAAGGAAGAACAGAACGGAGAAAGTGCTGTTCTCATCAATGGTGCCCGCCGAGTAGGAAAGAGCTATATCGTAAAGGAATTCGCTCAAGAAGAATACAAGAGTTATATTTTGCTTGACTTCAATAAGATAGGAAAGAACATAAAATCCTTGTTCGAAACCTACCTGGATGACTTGGATACATTCTTTATGTATTTGAGCAGTTTCACCAATACACCTCTATATCCAAGAGAATCGGTTATTATCTTTGATGAAGTGCAATTGTATCCTCGGGCTCGTACTGCTATCAAGTATCTGGTTGAAGATGGACGCTACGATTATATCGAGACTGGTTCGCTTGTTTCTATCAAAAAGAACGTTGAGGATATCATGATTCCTTCTGAGGAGGAAGAAATATTGATGTATCCTATGGATTTCGAGGAGTTCTTGTGGGCATTGAACAATGAAACCTTGATGCCTCTTATACGAATGAACTTTCAGAAAAAGCATGAGATGGGACAGATGATGCATCGCATGGCAATGGACTATTTCAGACAGTATCTTATTGTTGGAGGAATGCCACAGGCTGTAGCTAAATTTGTAGAAACTCGAGATTTCAATAAGGTGGATCGTGTGAAGCGACAAATTCTTACCTTATATCGTAATGATATTCAAAAGTATGCTTCAACTTATGTATTTAAAGTTACCCAGATTTTTGATACAATTCCTTCTCAACTTCAAAAACATGAGAAGAAATTTATGTTGAAAGCACTTACAGAAGGGGCGAGAATGCGGGATTATGAAACGGCTTTCTTTTGGCTGGCAGATGCCATGATAGTCAATATGCCTATAATACGACAGAGCCAAGCATCGGTCTTGGAATGAATACCGATGATACGACATTGAAATGCTATATGGCTGATACGGGTTTGCTCATCAGTCATGCTTTCAATGAAAATACGATAGTATCTGAAAACTTATATAACAAGCTTCTGGTAGATAAACTGGAGTTCAATGGCGGAATGATAGTTGAGAATATTGTGGCTCAGATGTTACGTTCGGCAGGGCATAAGCTGTATTTCTTTTCCAAATATAGTAAGGATGATGCCAAAGAAGGATGGAACTGGATTTCCTGATAGCCAAAGATACAATAACGTCAAAGCATAATATTTCACCGATAGAAGTGAAGTCAACTAATAGATACACGCTCACTTCTCTCAAAAAGTGCATCGCTAAATATGATAGTTATCTGGCCACTCCGTATGTTTTGCATACGCTGATTTGAAAGTAGAGGAGGGGATTACTTATTTGCCATTGTATATGACAGGGTTATTATAAGTGGTTTTAGTTGAATGGAAAAGGCTCGCAGGAAATCGAAACTTCTTGCGAGCCTTTATTATTTGCTAAACTATGAATCTGAACCTGTTAAACTCATCATAAAGTTCAATGTTCAAACCTCAAAGTTCAAAGTCTTATACGAGTGTTGCTACGATTTCCTCACGGGTTCCTGGCAACATGTCGATGACAGGAATCTCTGGCATGGTGTAGCAACCTGGCTGGAGACGGAATGAAGCGCGAGCCACGTTAACCAATACCTGAGCTGTGAGGGCTGGGTTGTTGATGCTCATGTTGAACTCGAAGCGCTGGTTCTGAGTCTTGCCTGATACACCCTTGCGAACGAGGTTCACACCATGACCCATATCCTTTACATCATCTACAGATGCTACGGCGAATACGTGGGTCTCATCGTGAGCGAAGTATGGGTCAGCCTTGATTTCTGCTGTTACATCCTCAAGCTTGGCACCTTCTTCCAACTCTACGTATACCATACGACGGTGGATACCCTCACCCAATGGGATAGTTACAGAGAGCGCTTCCTTTACGCCCTTCTTGCCACGAACACAAACTGAGTGCCCCATACTCATACCAGGACCGAAGTTGGTGTATGTCAATCCCTTAGGTGCAAGGCTCTCCATCAGAACACGTACGATAGAATCAGAACCTGGATCCCAACCAGCAGAGATAACGCTTACCTTGCCAGCCTTCTTACAGTTCTCCATCTGCTTGGTACGGTAGTCGAGGATGCTGGTGTGGATATCGAAGCTGTCTACGGTATTGATACCGAGGGCAACGATCTTCTCTGCATACTCAGGGCAAGAGCGGGTAGGGGTTGCGAGGATAGCAACATCTACATCCTTCAACTTGGTGATGTCATCTACTACTTCATAGTTTGCCAACTCAGCTGGTTTGTCCTTGGCACCCTGGCGACGTACAATACCTGCAATCTCAAAGTCAGGAGCTGCTTCGAGTGCCTCAACAGTAAACTTACCGATGTTGCCGTATCCTACTACGGCTGCTCTAAATTTCTTCATTGTCTTATTTCTTTTATTTTGTTGTTTTAATTTCTTTTATTTGTTGCGGTTTAGTCATCCAACGGATATGTTTTCCGCTCTTCATTCTATTTCCGGTTGCAAAAGTATAGCTTTTTCTTGAAATACGTGACGTTTTAATAGAATTTTAACTCATAAAAGTTGCAAAAAGTAGTAAAATCATAGTTTTTAGGTATGAATAAGCGGAGATTTGTAAGGTTTCTGCTGCAAGAGCCTTACAGTTTCGTTATTTTGTTGCGAAACATCATACATCCCCTTTCCGATACCTCCCGATGTGCTTTGAATTACGTCGGGACGTAGCTTTTGCTGCGTCCCGACGTCTCTGGCTCTGCGTCGGGACGTATGACATGCTACGTCGGGACGTAATTTTATGGAATTCTATTACAATAATCCCGCCCTTCGCACGTTATTAATATATTAATTTAATTAGGAGAAAAAGAAAATGATAGAATATATTCATGGCGATCTGACAGAGCTGACACCTGCACTGGCTATTGTTGAGACTGCGGGGGTGGGCTACGGACTCAATATATCGCTCAATACATATACTGCCATTCAGGGCAAACAGGAAGTGAAACTCTATGTTCACGAAGTGCTGGTGGCTGGTGGAAGAGATGACTCTTTCACCCTTTTCGGCTTTGCTACCAAACAGGAACGTGAACTCTACCGCCTCCTCATCACCGTTTCAGGAGTAGGCGGAAATACGGCCCGTATGATTCTCTCTTCACTCTCGCCACGCGAACTCTGCGAAATCATCTCTACTGGTAACGACAAGATGCTGAAAACCGTGAAGGGTATCGGACTGAAGACTGCACAGCGAATCATCATCGACTTGAAAGATAAAATCGTGAGCCTCGGCATTGCTGACGAACTGCCAGCCAGCGGAGGCAATGTGGTGATGGTGAACAATGACGTAAAGGATGAGGCGGTAAGCGCCCTCACCATGCTCGGCTTCTCGCCGGCACCATCTGCCAAGGTAGTAGTAGATATCCTCAAGGCACAGCCTGATCTCCCGGTAGAACAGGTTGTGAAACTGGCATTGAAGCAAATCAAATAAGTTAGGAGTTTTTTGTCGATGAAACAGAAGCAAAGATTCATATCTTTTCTATTGGCTTGGCTGATGGTGGCAACCTTCGGCTATGCGATAGCTTTGCCTCAACTTCAGGACGATAAAAAGAAAAACCATATCAGCACAGCCCAGCCCGTGCAGCTCGATGAAGATACCATTCCCGATTCGCTGCTGCATACCCGCTGGCAGATTCAGCGCACCCAACCTTACTCCCTGAGCGACCTCTATCAGAGTCCGCTCGACCTGAAACGTCCTGATAATCTGCAATATCAGGTAGTCTACAACGATACCCTCGACCGCTATATCATCGGCAACCGCATGGGCTCAACCTGGCTTTCGGCTCCTATCATGCTCACTCCGAAAGAGTATCTTGCATGGACCGAACAGCAGCAGCGCAACAGCTACTTCCGCAAGCAGAACGATGAAATCTTCCAGGCAAAAGGCAAGGAGAAGTTCGATTTCTCAGATATGCACTTCGACTTGGGACCTGCAGAGAAAATCTTCGGTCCTGGTGGCATCAGAGTGAAGACACAGGGTTCTGCCGAACTTAAGTTCGGTATCAACAAGAAGAGCATCGACAATCCTTCGTTGCCTATCCGCAACCGAAAGACGACGATGATGGATTTTGATGAGAAAATCAATCTCAACGTCAACGGAAAGGTGGGTGATAAGGTGAACATGAACCTGAATTACAACACCGATGCCACCTTCGATTTCGATGCACAGAACATGAAACTGAAGTACGACGGCAAGGAAGATGAAATCATCAAACTCGTTGAGGCGGGCAATGTCTCCTTCCCTTCCAACTCTTCGCTCATCAAAGGCGCCAGCAGTCTGTTTGGTGTTAGAACCGATATGCAGTTTGGCAAACTCAAGCTGCAGATGGTAGCTTCGCAGAAGAAGAGTGCATCGAAGAGCGTATCTACCAGGGGTGGTGTGCAGCTCACTCCTTTCGAACTGAATGTAGCCGATTATGAGGAGAACCGCCACTTCTTCCTCTCCCAGTATTTCAGAAATCATTATGATGCCTGGATGCAGAAACTTCCTAATCTCACCACGGGCATCACCATCAACCGTGTGGAGGTGTGGGTTACCAACAAAACCGGCAATACCACCAATACCCGAAACATCGTAGCCCTGACCGACCTGGGCGAGAACCAGAAACTGAGCAACCCGATGTGGACGGCGAGCGGACAGGTGCCTTCTAACCAGGCGAATACTGAGTATGCTGCGATGAACAGCCAATATGCTGCTGCCCGTGACATCGACCAGGCTGCAACCACTCTCGATGGAGGCGGACTGGTTGGCGGAGCGGATTATGAGAAACTGGAGAGTGCCCGTCTGCTCAATTCTTCTGAGTATACAGTCAATACCGCCTTGGGTTATATCTCATTGAAAACCAGTCTGCAGACCGACCAGGTACTTGCCGTAGCCTATGAGTATACATCGGGAGGTGTTACCTATCAGGTGGGCGAGTTTGCATCCGATCTCAGCGATACCAAGCAGGCACTCTTCGTGAAATCGCTCAAGAATACCAGTAACAATCCGCGACAGGGCAACTGGGGCTGATGATGAAGAACGTTTATTATCTGGCTTCTACCGTAGAGAAGGAGAAGTTCCGCCTGGATGTGAAATACCAGAGCGATACCACCGGCGTATATCTCAGTTATATCCCTGAGCAGCAGGTGAAGAAGCAGCCTATCATCCGTGTGCTGGGCGCCGACCGTCTGGATAACAACAACAAGGCACACAGCAATGGATATTTCGATTATGTAGAAGGCTATACCATCTCTAACGGACGCGTGTTCATTCCGAAGGTAGAGCCTTTCGGCAGTTATATGCGTGATTATCTGGTCAAGCGGGGCGTGGCTGCCGACAAGGCTGAAAAGTATGCCTTTACCGAACTTTATGACAGTACGAAGACCGTAGCCAAGCAGATTGCCGAGAAGAACAAGTATCAGATTGTGGGACAGTTCAAGGGCTCTGCAGCCAATGTCATCTCGCTCGATGCCTACAATGTGCCACAGGGCTCGGTGGTCGTTACGGCAGGCGGTATCACCCTGAAAGAGGGCACCGACTATTCGGTAGATTACAGTGCCGGCGAGGTGACCATCCTGAACCAGAGCATCATTGATGCCGGTACGGCTGTCAACGTTTCTCTGGAGAGTAATACCGATTTCGGACAAACGCGAAAAACGATGTTCGGACTGAACTGGGAGTATGATTTTACCAAGAACTTCCAGTTGAGCGGTACTATCCAGCACCTCTCCGAACAGGCGCTTACCACCAAGGTATCCATGGGCTCCGAACCGCTGAAGAACACCCTTTGGGGTATCAATCTCAACTGGCGCAAGGAGAGTCAGTGGCTCACCAATGTGCTTGACAAGATACCATTCCTGCACCTCACCCAGCCATCGCAGATATCCTTTACAGGAGAATTTGCCCAGCTCATTGCCGGTGAGGCAGGTGGCACACAGGACAATGCATCTTATATCGATGACTTCGAGGGTACGAAGACCACCATCGATGTAACGACTCCTACCTCCTGGTTTATATCCAGTGTGCCTTCGCTCAATTTCAAGGACGATTACAGCGATAAGACCGGTCTGAGCAGCGGTTTCCACCGTTCGCGCCTAGCCTGGTATACCATCGATCCGCTGTTCACCCGCCGTGGAAGTTCGCTCACTCCGGGACATATCAAGGGCGACCTTAAGCAGTTGAGTAACCATTATGTTCGCGAGGTCTATACCAAGGAGCTCTTCCCATTGCGCGACCAGAGCAGTTATCAGGGCGCTACCAATACCCTGAATGTACTCAATCTGGCTTACTATCCAAGTGAGCCGGGATCATACAACTTCAATGTAACAGATTTGCAGGCTGACGGAACCCTGCAGAATCCGCAGCGCAACTGGGGCGGAATGATGCGTAAACTGGATACCAACGATTTCGAGCAGGCAAACATCGAATACATCGAGTTCTGGATGCTCGATCCGTTCATCTATTCCCGCGAAGAGGCTGATGCAGCGATTATGGTGGCGATTTCTACATCAACCTGGGCGAGGTGAGCGAGGATATCCTGCGTGATGGCAAGAAATTCTATGAGAGTGGCATGCCGGTAGATGGCAGCAAGAGCTACACCTATACCCAGTGGGGTAAGATTCCTACCCAGAGCACCGTGACCTATGCCTTTGCTACCACCAGTGGCAGCAGAGCCTTGCAGGATGTGGGTTTCAACGGACTGACTGATGCCGAGGAGCAGGAATTCTACAAGAGTGCTTATCTCGACCAGATTCAGGGCAAGGTGAACCAGGCGGTGTTCGACAGTATCTTTGCCGATCCGGCACGTGATGACTACCACTATTTCCGCGGTTCCGACTGGGATGAGATGCGTGCTCCTATCTTGCAGCGATATAAGTATATCAACAATCCTCAGGGCAACTCGCCTGACAGCGACAGCCGTTCTGAGAGCTATGATACTTCTTATAAGTCAACGCCGGATGTCGAGGATATCAACCAGGATTATACGCTCAACGAATATGAGAAATACTTCCAGTACCGTGTCAGCATCCGTCCGGAAGATCTCGTGGTGGGTAATAATCATATTGTAGATAAGCGTGAATACAGCCAGACCTGGCGTGATAATACCAAGTCTACCGTTACCTGGTATCAGTTCCGCATACCTATCGATGAGTTTGAGAGCCGTCAGGGCAACATCAACGATTTCTCCAGCATCCGCTTCATGCGTATGTTCCTTACCGGTTTCAAGAAACCTATCGTGCTGCGTTTCGGTACCTTCGACCTCGTGATGGGCAAGTGGCGTACCTATGATCAGCCGCTCGGCGCAGCCAGTGGCGGAACCCTCGACGCAAGCAGCGTGAGTCTGGAGGAGAACGGCGAGAAGACACCGGTCAACTATGTCTTGCCTCCGGGTATCAAGCGCGAACAGGATCCTAGTCAGCCTCAGTTGGTTGAGGCAAACGAGCAGGCGTTGAGTCTGGTGGTCAAGAATATGAGCACAGGCGAGGCGAAGGCGGTTTATAAGAATTCTACCTTGATCTGCGCCAGTACAAGCGCATCCAGATGTTTGCCCATGCCAATGCATTGGAGCAGAATACCACCCGTCTGCAGGATGGTGATCTCTCAGTCTTCATCCGTCTGGGTAGTGATTATAAGAACAATTACTATGAGTATGAAATCCCGCTGAAGCTCACCGAGCCACGCTCCAACTACAACCGCTATGTGCTAGCCGACTGTAAGGCGGTATGGCCTGAGGAGAATATGCTCGATGTGCCGCTGAGCGTCTTTACGACATTGAAGAAAAAACGTAACAAGGCGAAGGCACAGGGTGTGGCTTCTTATCTCGCTCCTTATTCCATGATGGATGCAGAACATCCGCAGAATAAGATTACCATCGTGGGTAATCCGAGTCTCGGCGAGGTGAAGACCATGATGCTGGGTGTGAGAAACAATTCTGCCGACATCAAGAGTGGTGAGGTATGGATAAACGAACTCCGACTCAAGGAACATAATAATTCGGGTGGTTGGGCTGCCAATGCCAACCTCAACGTACAACTCTCCGATCTGGGTAGCGTAAATGCCACCGGCAGATACATCAGCGAGGGATTCGGCGGTCTGGAAGATGGCGTGGCAAGTCGCACCACCGATAATTACGGTACCTACAGTGTGACCACATCGCTCGAAATGGGTAAGTTCTTCCCTGACAAGGCGAAGGTGAGCATACCTTTATATTATAGTGTTACCAAGGAGAAGACCACTCCTAAGTATAATCCGCTAGATACCGATATGGAGTTGAAGGATGCCCTCGATGCTGCCGGCTCTAAGCACGAGCGCGATTCTATCGAGAATATCGCTGCCACCAAGATTACGCAGACCAACTTCTCCATCTCGAATGCCCGGGTGGGTATAGCTACCAAGCGCCATCCGATGCCATACGATCCAGCCAACTTCTCATTCACCTACAGTCATCAGCATCAGTATACTACGGGTGAAACGACGATGTATGAGCGCAAGGACAACTGGCGAGGAGCCCTGGATTATTCGTGGAGCCCGGTTTATAAGGCATGGGAACCATTCAAGGGACTGAAGAACAAGAGTAAGTGGCTCGACATACTGAAACGTTTCGGACTGAACTGGCTGCCGCAGAACATAGCCTTCAATACCGAGATGACGCGCGACTACTACGAGTTGCAGGAGCGCGATATGGAAACCCTGATGAGTGGATCTGCCGGAGTAGACTCCAAGTTGCCGCTCACTTTCAGTGAACAGTTCCTTTGGAACCGTGAGTTCTCCATCAACTGGGATCTGACCAAGAACCTGCACATGAACTTCCAGAGTGCTACCCATGCACAGATAGAGGAACCTTATACACCGGTCAACAAGGATCTTTATGCCGACCAGTATCATGCCTGGAAGGACTCCGTATGGACCAGCATCCGCCACTGGGGTGCACCGCTCGACTATAGTCAGAATTTCCAGGCATCTTATAGGTTGCCTCTCAATCTGCTGCCTGTCTTCGACTGGGTGAACAGCGATGCCTCTTACAATGCCAACTATTCTTGGGAGCGCGGTACAGAGGATGAGGAGGGCAACTCGTATGGAAATACCGTCAATACCCAGCGCGAGCTGACATTGAACGGAAACTTCAACCTGGTGAAACTCTACAACCATGTGCCTTTCCTGAAGAAGGTAAACGATAAGTTTGACCGCACCCAGAGCAGGGCACAGATGCAGCGCAAGAAGCAGGAAAAAAGAAAAAAAGCAGGAAGAAAAGGAACAGGCGGCTGATCCGAAGAAGCGCTGCCTAAGAACAAGCGTGCCTTCGAACGGGAAATCACCCTCCTGCCTGATACCACATTCAAGATACGCCACGGTAAGAATACCAAGCGACTGATTGTGAATGCCAAGACGGAAGACGGCAAAGTGTTCCCGCTTAAATATAAAAAGGTGGATAATAACCAGATCAGAATCATCTCAAAGGTAGATACTGCCATGAAGGTGAAACTCTCCGTACTGGCTAAGGAACCGCTTGATGATAAGAAATGGTATAAGGGATTGCAGTTGCTAGTCGCCTGGCAATGATGGTGCGCAATGTGAGCATCAACTATCGCAGCAGCTATCAGCTCACCCTGCCGGGCTTCTTGCCTAGTGTGGGTGATGCCTTCGGACAGAAGAAGGTGGGACAGATGGCACCGGGTCTTGACTTCGCCTTCGGTATGGTTGGCGACGATTATATCAAGAAGGCTAGAAACAACGACTGGCTGCTCTGCAACGACAGTATCGCAACACCTGCTACTACCAGCAGAACGGATAATCTTACGTTGCGTGCCACCCTGGAGCCTATCAAGGATTTCAAGATTGATCTCTCAGCCACACGTACCAGGACCACGCAGAAGAGCATACAGTATATGTATGAAGGAACGCCAACTACCCAGAGTGGAGCCTTCCAGATGACTACCATCTCGCTGGGGTCGGCTTTCGAGGGAATGGGCAATGCCAATTCGGGTTATCGCAGCAAGACCTTCGAGAAGTTTGTCAACTCGCTGGCTGGTTTCAGAGATAGGGTAGAGGCGCAGTATGCAGGTACCATTTATCCGACAGGTTCGGCTCTGGCTGGCGGCAAGTTTGATGCTTCCCGCACGCCGGTCAACCAGTATAGCAGCGATGTCATGATTCCTGCCTTCCTCAAGGCTTATACCTCGATGGGTGGCAATTCGCTTTCGGTATTCCCGGCATTGAGCCGGATGTTGCCAAACTGGACCATCCGTTACAGCGGACTGGGACGTCTGCCTTGGTTCAACGAGCACTTCAAGAGTGTCAACATCAACCACTCTTACAAAAGCGTCTTTGCGGTTGGCAGCTACAACAGTTACAGCACCTTCCAGGAGTATATGAACGGTCTCGGCTTCGTGAGTGATGCCACTACGGGCAATCCATCTCCAAGTAGCATGTTCAACATTTCGCAGGTAAGTATCAACGAGTCGTTCTCGCCATTATTGGGTATGGATGTCACATTCAACAATAATATGACGGTGAAGGCAGAATATCGCCAGACCCGTGTATTGAACCTCAGTATGACGAGTGTGCAGCTGAACGAGGCATTGAGTAAGGACTGGGTAATCGGTATGGGTTACCGCATCAACAACTTCGATGTTTTCGGTTGGGGCGCCAAGGCCTCCCGTTCCAAGTCGAAGGGCGGCAACAAGAATGCAGCCAATAAGAATGCGTCGACCACCAAGACGGTTCAGAATGGTACCAACCATGATCTGAATCTACGTCTTGACTTCAGTTTCCGCAAGCAGGCAGCCATCGTTCGTGATATAGCCTCAATGGTAAGCAGTGCCAGCAGCGGCAACAATGCTCTGAAACTGAGTTTCTCTGCCGATTATACCTTCAGCAAACTCCTTACCATGAGTTTCTATTATGACCGTCAGACCAACACCCCGCTCCTGTCGAGCAGCAGTTATCCTACCACCACACAGGATTTCGGCCTGAGCATCAAGTTCTCGCTGACGAGATAAAAAGAAAATTTTCTAGAATCAATGGTAGAAAGAAAATTCTCTAATTCTCAAATTCTTGAAAATAAAAAAAGCTCGGATGCATCACAAGCATCCGAGCTTTTTAATATTCTGATAATTCTTGATTACTTCTTGTCGTAAGCATGAACAGGGTAGTCGATGGTATAGTGGAGACCACGGCTCTCCTTGCGTTCTATCGCCATGCGGGTGATGAGATAACCCACGTTGATCATGTTGCGGAGCTCGCAGAGTTCCTTGCTTACCTTTACACGCTTGAAGAGGTTTTCTGTCTCTTCGTAGAGAAGATCGAGGCGGTCCCATGCTCGCTTCAGACGGAGATCGCTGCGCACGATGCCTACATAGTTGCTCATGCATTCGCCCACCTCTTTCACGCTCTGTGTAATCAGCACCTTCTCTTCGTTGGTCAAAGTACCTTCATCATTCCATGCTGGTACCTTCTCATTGAAGTCGTACTCATCTACATGTTCAATACTGTGCTTGGCAGCAGTCTCGGCATAAACCACAGCTCGATGAGCGAGTTGCTGGCAAGACGGTTACCGCCATGCAGACCGGTGCATGAACACTCGCCCAGAGCATAGAGACGGTTGATGCTTGAACAGCCGTTCAAATCAACTTGATACCACCACACATATAGTGAGCGGCAGGACGAACAGGGATATACTCCTTGGTGATGTCGATGCCGATGCTCAGACACTTGGCGTAGATATTAGGGAAGTGACGCTTGGTCTCCTCTGGATTCTTATGGGTTACATCGAGACAGACATGATCCAATCCGTGAATCTTCATCTCCTTATCGATGGCACGAGCCACGATGTCACGAGGAGCCAGACTCAATCGCTTATCATATTTCTCCATGAAACTTTCGCCGTTAGGCAGACGCAAGATGCCGCCATAACCACGCATAGCCTCGGTGATGAGGAAGGCAGGATGGGTTTCGCCCGGATGATAAAGAGCGGTTGGGTGGAACTGGACAAACTCCATGTCGGCTACAGTTCCCTTGGCACGGTATACCATCGCCTCACCATCGCCAGTGGCAATCACAGGGTTGGTGGTAGTCTGATAAACGGCACCACATCCACCGGTACACATCACGGTAACCTTACTCAGATAGGTATCTACCTTCTGGGTATCAGGATTCAATACGTATGCACCGTAACAGTTGATATAAGGAGTGCGGCGAGTAACACGGGCACCAAGTGGTGCTGAGTGATAATCTCCACGGCGAAATGATTTTCCTTGATATCGATATCCGGACAGTTGCGCACAGCCTCCATCAGACCGCGCTGGATTTCTGCACCCGTATCATCTGCATGATGAAGGATGCGGAACTCGCTGTGACCGCCCTCACGGTGTAGGTCGAACTTGCCGTCCTGCTGCTTATCGAAGTTGACGCCCCACTGCACGAGCTCCTTGATCTGCTCCGGTGCCATAGTGACAACCTGCTTCACTGCTTTATAATCGCTGATATAATCACCAGCAATCATAGTATCCTGTATGTGCTTGTCGAAGTTATCCACTTCCAAGTTGGTAACTGACGCCACACCACCTTGTGCGAATGACGTGTTAGCCTCGTCGAGCGAGGTCTTGCAAATCATACACACCTTACCTTTATGCGCTCTGGCTACTTTCAGGGCGTAACTCATACCGGCAACTCCTGAGCCGATAATCAGAAAATCATACTTATAAACCATTGAGTTTATTCTTATCTAATTTCAATATTAAGAACAGGTGTTTTTATCTATAAAACAACCCCATTCTCTCAGAATTAATTCTTAATTCGTTGCAAAAGTAATAATTAATCTTTAAAATGAGTAATAAGAGAGGGATTTTTTGTAATTTTGCAGCGAAATTTAAGGTTATATAGTCTTTTAGACTATCAAACGGTCGTAAAAACGACAATAATATAAGGTAATAAATCAAAGTTATGGCAGATAGAACTTTTCATAAGCGCTTTACGCTGACGGCACGTATCGGTGTGGCGGTGTTCGCAATTCTGGCTCTCTACTTCTTCTGGGTCAAACTGGCTATCATCGGCATCTTTGTGGCTATCATCATCGTGGGCATGATTGAGCGCATACTGAATACAACCTATACCTTCAAGATGGTAAAACCGATAGACCTGGATGAGGAGATGGAATATCTCATCATCAATGAGGGCAGGTTCTCTTCCAACAGAAATGTGCCGCTATGTGATGTCATTGATGTACACATAGCCAAGACTTTCTTCGGATTAGACCATTGTGTGGTCATCGAATACGGACATAAGAATATTGTGACCGTTCAGCCGGATAATGAAGAGGCGTTTATGGAGAGAATCAAAAATAAATAATTTCTTTTATGTTCCGGTGAACTGATTGTGATGAAAAAGATAATATATATGCTGTTGGGTCTGATGATGGTATGGATCTCTGTACCGGTGCAGGCCCAGAATGTGATTGAAGATGAGGGAATAGAAACGGTTGATGAGAAGGATGTTTCCGATTCTACACTCGTTGATTCCCTGACAGCGGATACGCTGACTCAGGAATTGCCTTGGCCCGAATCGGTGAAGGTGGGTATTGATAAACTCCTTGAGAGCAAGATGTTCGAAACATCACAGGTAGGACTGATGGTCTGGGACCTGTCTGCTGACTCTTGTATCTATCAGAGAAATGAACGACAGCTGATGCGTCCGGCAAGTACGATGAAGCTCCTGACTGCCATTACAGCGCTCGATAAGTTGGGCGGTTCTTACCAGTTTAAAACCACTCTGAAATATACCGGTACCATTGAGAATGGGGTGTTGACGGGTGATGTCTATTGTATAGGCGGTATGGATCCCCGTTTCAACAGCGATGATATGTCGGCATTTGTCAATAGTCTGAAGGATATGGGTGTTGACACCATCCGTGGCAGCATCTATGCCGACCGCTCTTTGAAGGATGCCGACCTGTTGGGTGAAGGCTGGTGCTGGGATGATGACAATCCGGTGCTTTCGCCACTGGTGTTCCAGCGCAAGGATATCTTTATGGATAAGTTTCTTGCCAAGCTCCGTGAGGAGGGCATCGAATATTCCTGCTTTGGGGCTTCAGAGAAGACTTGCCCTGCGAGTGCCTTTACGGTCTGTACCCGATTCCATACGATGGATCAGATTCTGCACAAGATGATGAAGGAGAGTGATAATCTCTATGCCGAGAGCATGTATTATCAGATTGCGGCTTCTACGGGAAATAAATGGGCGAGTGCAAGAGTGCCCGGAATGTGGAAAGACAGCTTATCCGTAAGATAGGACTCGATCCGGCAAGATATAAACTGGCTGACGGCTCGGGACTTTCGCTCTATAATTATCTCAGTGCCGAACTGGAGGTGAAACTGCTGCGTTATGCTTATCTTAACGGTAATATCATGGACCATCTGAAGCATTCGCTGCCTATCGGTGGGGTTGACGGTACCTTGAAAAAGCGTATGAAGAACAGTTTTGTGCATGGCAATGTGAAAGCGAAGACGGGTACGCTGACGGGCATCATCTCATTGGCGGGTTACTGTACCGCAGCCAATGGTCATGAACTCTGTTTCGCCATCATTAACAATGGTATCATGCATGGCAATAATGCCAGACACTTTGCAGATAAAGTATGTACTTTGCTCTGCCAACCGTGAGCGTTAGTTGATAGTTTATAGTTGATAGTTTATAGTTGATAGTTAATAGTTTTATGGAGGAAATTCGTAAGTTTGTAGATGAAATGATAACATGGGCAGGAGTCACTGGTGATTTCGTGCCGATGCTGCGCCATATCTTGCTCACCATTACTGCCATCCTCTTGGCAATATTGAGCGATTTCCTGTGTCGCAAGATACTGGTTCCGCTCATCAGTAAGATTACTGATAAGACGGTTATAGCTTGGGATGATATTCTGCTGAACAAGAAGGTGCTCACCTCGCTTGCCATATTGTGCCGGCTGTGGTGATATGGTCGCTCATGCCGCTGATTTATCTGGAGTATCCGATATTCAAGGAGATATTGGAGCGGGTTACGGGCATCTATATCGTGGTGATGTCGGTGCGTACGGCTCTGGTCTTCATCGGGTCTTTCAAAGGATTGGAGGATTCTCAGGAACGACGCTCGTCGGCTCAGCAGTATTTCCATACTTTCTGCGGTGTTCTCAAGGTATTGATGCTCTTTGTGGCTGGCGTGGTGGTGGTTGCCATCCTGTTGGGCAAGAACCCGATGACCCTCTTTGCCGGTTTGGGTGCTACCTCGGCAGTCCTGATGCTGGTCTTTAAGGATACCATCACGGGATTGGCGGCTGGTGTGCGTCTTACCAGCAATGATATGTTGCATAAGGGCGACTGGATTACGGTGAAGTCGGTGGATGCCAATGGTATCGTTGAGGATATGTCACTCACGACCGTGAAGGTGCGCAACTTTGATAACACCATCGTTACCATTTCGCCTATTACCCTGGTGAATGGTTCGTTCCAGAACTGGATTGGTATGCAGAAGAGTGGTGGACGAAGAGTGAAGCGCGTGGTTTACTTCGATTTCCGTAGTGTCCGTCTGGTGGATGAGACATTAAAACGTAATCTGCTTGCCAAGCATTTCGCCACCGAAGATTCGTTTAAGTTGAAGGAGTCGTTGCAGAAGGCGATAGATAAAGATATACAAGAAGGGAAGGATATTGAGGATTTAAAGAATCCTGCAGCCCTTGCCCCTACCAATCTCCAGCTTTACCGTAAATTCATGGAGAAGTATCTGCGCCAGCGTCCGGAGGTCAATACCGATCTCACATTGATGGTGCGCCACATGGAAGCCACGCAATGCGGTCTCCCTATCGAGTTCTATTTCTTCATTAAGGATAAGGTATGGGTGAATTACGAGCACATTCTCGCCGATATCATGGAGCATGCCTATGCCTTGGCGAATGAGTTCGGTCTGAAGATTTACGAGCAATATCCGGAACAGTGATTACTTTGAACATTGAGATTTGAACATTGAATTTTATGAATAGTTTTTCGGCTGTCATTATCCATTGGTTTCGTGAGAATGGTAGGGATTTGCCTTGGCGCGAAACCAAGGATCCTTATGCCATCTGGCTGAGCGAAATCATCCTTCAGCAAACCCGCATCGCACAGGGATGGGAATATTGGGAGCGGTTCATGAAGACCTATCCCAAGGTTGAAGACTTGGCTGCTGCCAGCGAGGATGATGTCTTGAAACTCTGGCAGGGATTGGGGTATTACTCGCGAGCCCGCAACCTTCATACTGCTGCCAGACAGATAGTAGAGCTCGGTCATTTCCCTGATACACTTGAAGGTATCAAAGCCCTGAAAGGGGTGGGCGATTATACTGCAGCAGCCATCGGTTCTTTTGCCTTTGATATTCCGGCGGCAGTAGTAGATGGCAATGTGTACCGGGTTCTTTCACGTTACTTCGGAATAGATACTCCTATCAACTCAACGCAGGGAAAAAAAGAGTTTGCTGCGTTGGCTCAATCACTCTTGCCTGCTTCGTCTGCTCAGCAACTTTCTGATACAGCATTATCGCCTGTTGCTGCCTATAACCAGGGTATGATGGATTTCGGAGCTATCCAGTGCACTCCTCAATCTCCAAAATGTCTTGTCTGTCCGCTTGCCGAAACCTGTGAGGCGTTGAGAACAGGAAGGGTAGAGGAGTTGCCGGTGAAGAACAAGACACTGAAGGTGAAAACGCGCCATCTCTCCTATATATATATAAGGTGTAAAGGCGAAGTGGCTATCCACCGTCGCGGTGAGGGTGATATCTGGCAAGGATTGTGGGAACTATATAACGCATCAGATGCTCGCAACTGCCTGCCTTTGTCCATAATCCTCTTCTCCTGGCTAAGGATGTGAAGCATGTACTTACCCATCGCATCCTCCTTGCCGACTTCTATCTGCAGGAAACAGAAACCCGCCCCCTGCTCCCTGATGATTATATCTGGGTGAAAGAGGACGAGGTAGAACAGTATGGTGTTCCAAGGTTGATAGAAATCATGTTGGAAATGGTTCAAGCTAAATCATAAAAAAGAGGGTGTGTCATAAGGCCATGACACACCCTCTCTTATTTATATATGTTCTGTTAGATATTTCGTCTCAAGCAAGAATTAGTAATTCTGTGCTTCAATCTGGAAGTAGCTCTGTGGGTGGTTGCAGACTGGGCAAACCTCAGGAGCCTTCTTGCCTACTACGATATGTCCGCAGTTAGAGCACTGCCAGATGCAGTCGCCGTCACGAGAGAAGACGAGCTTGTCCTGTACGTTCTTCAAGAGCTTGCGATAACGCTCCTCGTGGTGCTTCTCGATTTCAGCAACCATCTCAAACTTAGCAGCAATCTCCTCGAAACCCTCTTCGCGAGCCTCCTTTGCCATGCGTGGATACATATCGGTCCACTCATCGTGCTCACCATTGGCAGCAGCTTCCAGGTTCTTCTCTGTATCCTGGATAGCACCGCCTCCAGATACTTGAACCACAACTTAGCGTGCTCCTTCTCGTTAGCAGCTGTCTCCTCAAAGATATTAGCTATCTGTACAAAACCGTCTTTCTTTGCTTTGCTTGCAAAATAGGTATATTTGTTACGAGCCTGTGACTCACCAGCGAAAGCCTCCTGGAGGTTCTTCTCTGTCTTTGTTCCTTTTAATTCCTTCATAATGTATTCTGTATTAAGTTATTAATATGTTCTTTATTAAATTCTTGTACAAAGAAAATGCAAACGAGCGCAATGAAAGCTTGCTTTCAAATTGCCGAGTACAGCTTTTCTTATGCAAAGATATTGAAAATATTTCAAATATACAAATAAATTAAGAACTATTTACCTTTTTGGCGCTTATTTAAATAAAATAAAGCAAAACCAAGCATGGCAACACCGAATATCCACGAGATGATGGCACTCGTTACCATACCCAGCGTATGAGTGAATCCCGCTACAACGAAGGTGAGGAAACTCACACAGGCTACAGTCAGGGCGTAAGGCAACTGTGATGATACATGATGTACATGCTTGCATTCCGCTCCCGCACTCGCCATGATGGTGGTATCGCTGATAGGAGAGATATGGTCGCCACATACCGCTCCAGCCATACATGCCGAGATAGAGATGATGCGCAAAGGATCAGCACCAGGGAATACGGCGATGCAGATAGGAATCAGAATACCGAAGGTTCCCCAGGAGGTACCCGTTGCAAATGCCAGGAAGCCTGCTACCAGGAAGATGATGCCCGGAAGAAGCATCTGAAGTTCTGAGGCACTGCTCGCTACAACCGATGATACATATTCTGCCGCACCCAGCGAGTCGGTCATACTCTTCAGCGTCCATGCCAAAGTAAGAATCAGAATGGCTGGTACCATCGCCTCAAAACCCTTGATGAGACTACTCATCGCTTCGTCGAAAGGCAAGGTCTTGCGAATGGTAAACATCATGATGGTAAGAATCAGGGCAGCCAATGAACCGATTACCAAGCCTACAGAGGCATTGCTCGCAGCAAAGGAATCCACAAAATTGAGATAGTTGGCATTATCGGCATCGAAGAATCCGCCTGAATATACCATACCCACCATGCAGAAGATAATCAGCATGATAATTGGTATCACCAGGTCGCTCACGGTTCCCTTGTTCTTGGAATCCTCTTCCTGTTTGGCTCCCACACCATGCTCAACAATCTGCAGTTTGGTATCGCTCACCTCATCGAGCTTCCCGCCATTGGTTCGCTCGTACCATTCCTTCAGTCTTGCATCATACTTGCTCATCGCCTTGAAGTCGAAGCCCAGTATCACGATGCCAAACATAAAGAGGATGGTAAAGAATGCGTAGAAATTAAAAGGTATCGCCTTGCAGAAAAGTGCCAGTCCGTTCTCACCTCCTGATACGAAGCCCGATACCGCAGCTGCCAACTCGAGATAGGGGAGATGATGCAGACCGGAGCGGCTGTAGAATCGATGAGATAAGCCAGCTTCTCCTTGGTAACACCGTTGCGCACTGCGATAGGGCGCATCACCGAACCCACGGTAAGGCAGTTGAAGTAATCATCGATGAATATCAGAATGCCGAGCAGAATGGTAGCAATCTGTACGCCAATCTTCGAGTGTACGTGCTTGGAAGCCCAACGGCCGAAAGCAGCCGAACCACCCGCCTTGTTCATCAATGAAACGATGCTGCCTAATACCACCAGGAATACCAAAATGCCCACGTTCCATGGGTCGGAAAGGCAATGTATCAAACCGTATGCCTTGGCATCATCGCCTTCACCTACAGTGTGGTTTGTCAGGTGAACGAGGAATCCGTCGAAACCTGTTCCCATCGAAATGCAATATTGAACGGCACCCAGTATGATACCGATAAAAAGAGAAGAATAGACCTCCTTCGTCTTCAGCGCCAGAGCAATGGCGACGATAGGAGGCAGTAACGACCATGCGGTCCCAATCATGTTGTAATCCATTTTATTGTTTTTGGGTTAGAAATATTTTGCTGAGGTGCAGCCTATCTTTTGCAAAGATAGTTTTTTTGGTAATATATGCAAGCTTTTGGGCAGAAAAATGGTGCTTATGGGTTGATATGGGCTGTTTTAGCATATTTTATCATTATAAAGTGTCGTTTTTCTATATTTTTATTGTATCTTTGAAAACTCAAATTGCAACTCAATCTGAGATAGAATGGAAATTCAATTTTAACAACTTAATAATGGAGGACTAATTATGAACATCAATTCTGGTATTAAGCAAGCCGTGATTTTAACCATCGGCATCATCGTGCTTGGATTTTGTATCAAGTCGGGACTTGAAAGTGTGATTAGTAATGATCGAAAGGTTGTAGTGAAAGGCCTTGCCGAAAAGGAGGTGGAGGCTGATAAGGTGACGTGGCCTATCGTTTCCAAGGAAATAGGCAATGACCTGCCTGAACTCTATCAAAAAATCAATGCCACTACGAGAACCATCAGAAACTTCCTGGTGGAGAATGGTGTTAAGGCTAATGAAATCAATGTGAATGCGCCTGTGGTCATCGACCTCAATGCTGAACGATATGGCGAAAACCGCCAGGGGTATCGTTATAACATTACTTCCATCATCACGGTTACATCCAAGAATGTGAAACTGGTTCGCAGTATCATTGCCCGTCAGGGTGATTTGCTTCAGAAGGGGGTTGCCATTGTGGATGGTGGTTACGAGAATCCGGTGAAGTATGAGTATGTTGCCTTCCGTCAGATGAAACCTAAAATGATGCAGGAAGCGATAGAGAATGCTGAGCAGACTGCTGCCCAGTTTGCTGAGAACAGCAAGAGTAAGATAGACAAGATTATGAATGCCGACCAGGGCCAGTTCTCTATCGAAGACCGCGATTCCAATACCCCATATATAAAAAAGGTAAGGGTTGTTACTACCGTTACTTATTCTTTGAAGGATTAGGAGTAGTGATTATTTATTAGTGATTAATTGTAATAAGAGGGTGTGTAATAGACTAATGGCATACCCTCTCAAATTAAAACAACGAAAAACTATGAAGAAAATCATATTAGCAGCTATTTTATTTCTACCATTTCTTGTTTCTTGTTCTCAGAACAGGAAAGCACCTGCTGTTTTTCCTCAAACGGCTGTAGGGAAAACTGAGAAAACTGAAACTGCAAGGTGCAATATCTCACCACATCTGATTTCAGAAAAAAGATTATGGATTACGAGGCTCATCCGGATGAGTGGGTCTTTGCCGGTTCCCGTCCTGCCGTCATCGATTTCTATACCACCTGGTGTGGTCCTTGCAAGATGATGCTCCCGTAGTGGAATCTCTCGCCGGGAAATATGCCGGCAAGATAGATTTCTATAAGGTGGATATCGACCAGGAGACCGAACTTGCTTCTGTTTTCGGTATCAGCAGCATTCCTACCTTCCTCTTCATCCCCGTGAAAGGCAAACCATCTGTGCAGATGGGTGCTATGCAAAAGGAGGATTTCGAAGGACTGATTGATAAAATTAAAATAAAATGACAATTTGGTAGCATCTCAAATTTCCATGCCTCTCCTTACCTATATGTAGGTATTTTCGGGCGATACCTACTTTTGATGATGCCCGAAATTTGGAGATTTGTCAGATAATACCTAAATTTGCACTCGGAAAAAATGTTTAACGTAATTAAAAGTATTATAGTATTATGATTATTGAAAATATTCATGCAAGAGAAATCTTGGATTCTCGTGGCAATCCTACAGTAGAGGTTGAAGTTTCTTTGAAGTCAGGTATCGTTGGTCGTGCATCGGTTCCTTCTGGTGCATCAACTGGTGAGAACGAGGCTTTGGAACTTCGTGATGGCGACAAGAACCGCTATGGCGGCAAGGGTGTCTTGAAGGCAGTAGAGAACGTGAATCAGGTGATTGCTCCGGCTTTGGTAGGTTTTTCTGCCTTGGAGCAGCGTGCCATCGATTATAAGATGTTGGAACTCGACGGTACCAAGACCAAGTCTAATCTGGGTGCCAACGCCATCCTCGGTGTTTCTTTGGCTGTGGCTCATGCTGCTGCTGAGTATCTCCATATTCCATTGTATCGCTATATCGGCGGTTGCAATACTTACACTCTTCCTGTTCCTATGATGAATATCATCAATGGTGGTGCTCACTCTGATGCGCCTATCGCCTTCCAGGAATTTATGATCCGTCCTGTGGGTGCTCCTTCCGAGAAGGAGGCTATCCGTATGGGTGCTGAGGTGTTCCATGCCTTGGCTAAGCTCCTGAAGAGCCGCGGTCTTTCTACTGCCGTAGGTGATGAGGGCGGTTTTGCTCCTGCACTCGATGGTATTGAGGATGCGCTCGACAGCATCTGCCAGGCTATCAAGGATGCCGGTTATGAGCCAGGAAAGGACGTGAAGATTGCCATGGACTGTGCTGCCAGCGAGTTTGCCGTTCAGGAAAATGGTGAGTGGTACTACGATTATCGCCAGTTGAAGGATGGCAAGAAGAAGGATCCTAATGGTAAGAAACTGACTGCTGCTGAGCAGATCAAGTTCCTGGAAGAACTGATTACCAAATATCCTATCGATTCAATCGAGGATGGCCTTGACGAGAACGATTGGGACAACTGGGTAAAGTTGACTGCTGCCATCGGCGATCGTTGCCAGTTGGTAGGTGACGACCTCTTTGTTACCAACGTGAAGTTCCTGGAGAAGGGCATCAAGATGGGTGCTGCCAACTCTATCCTCATCAAGGTGAACCAGATTGGTTCTCTTACCGAGACACTGGATGCTATCGAGATGGCTCACCGTCATGGTTACACCACCGTTACTTCCCATCGTTCTGGTGAAACCGAGGATACAACAATTGCTGATATTGCCGTAGCAACAAACTCTGGTCAGATTAAGACAGGTTCTATGAGCCGTACCGACCGTATGGCTAAGTACAACCAGCTTATCCGCATCGAAGAGCAGTTGGGCAATAGCGTAGCTTACGGTTATACGAAGTTGAAATAGGAATGATGATGTGAAATTGGAAAACACCAATTTCACCATAACAAAATATAATTAATAATAACTGAATAGATCAGATACGAAATAGATGGGCATGGATGACTGTAAGGGTTGTCCATGCTTTTTTTCTTCTATGATGTATCTGTATCTTCATGTGTTTAACTGGATAACTTCGATATATTTTATTGATTATGACAAACGTATTGATTAGTGCTGCCGGGCTTTGCGGTGCCACGATTATAGGTGCCATTTTGGGATTCTTCGTCAAGGAGTTGCCTCATAAATGGAACGACGCCGTGTTGGGATATTGTGCTGGAATCATGCTGGCAGCTTCCACGTTGGGACTGATAGTGCCAGCCTTCGAACAGACCAGTCTTTGGTGGCTGGTAGTAATCGGCGTGATGGCAGGAGCCTTGTTTCTGAATGTGCTGGATCTGGTAACTCCCCATCTTCATCATATCACGGGACTAGACCCCGAGGAGCATCGCAATAATGCCCGACTCAGTCAGGTGATGCTCTTCGTGATGGCGATAGCCTACATAAACTGCCCGAAGGCATGGCTGCTGGAGTGAGTGTCTGTTCGGCAGAGGGAGCAACGGAGTGGGGGGTATCCTTCGGTATCGCCCTGCAGAATATCCCTGAGGGTATGGTGATTATTGCTCCTTTAATGATGGCTGGTGTTACAGCAGTCCGCACCTTCTTCATTTCCATCTTCATCGCCCTGCTCGAAGTGGTAGGCATTCTGTTAGGTTTCGGTTTGGGTTCAGCCTCTTCCACCTTCCTCCCCGTGATGTTGGGCTTTGCCGGTGGTGCCATGCTCTATGTAACGAGCGATGAGATGATTCCCGAAACCCATGCCCATGGCTTTCAGAAGCAAGCCACCTACGCCCTTCTCCTGGGTTTCATCACCTTTGTGCTGATGGAGAAATATGTATAATCTTCTTTTTCCCATCTCTCTTATTTATGTTTGTAGATTCGTCTTGCCTGTAATTGAGGATCCCACTTGTAAATCTTCTGCAAAAGTACTCACAAATTTATGAGAAAAAGAAAAAAATGCCAGGAATATGAGTGTGGCAGATGAAAAATAGCATAGTTGTGGTATGCTTGGTGCTAACGTTGCTATATTAGTCATCGCCAGATATAAAACAATGCCAATATAGCAAAAATACGCATATTTGTAATAAAATTGCGACAAACGTAATAAAAAAACGTAAATATACGTCTATTGCAAGGGGAAAATTCGTGAATCTGAAAAAAAAACATATTTTTGCATAGCAAAAAATGTAAATAAACAGAAAAATGGCTACAGCTGATCAAATATTATCTCTGATACGAAATCATCTGAACAACGATGATACGCAATTCAGAAAGGTTGCCCTGCAGATTTCCGCTGTGGAGGCAAGGAGTGGTCATGCCATAGTAGCACGTACCATACAAGAATTGCTCAACCAAAAGAAAACATCCTTGGGTACGGTACGTTTGGTGTCTAAAAACAAGGATATAGATGACTTGCTGCTGCAAGTAGATACCTATGATGACATGACAAGTCTGGTACTCAGTCAGGAGTTGAAAGAGAAACTGGACAGAGTCATCAAAGAATATCTAAAGAAAGAAACCCTAAGTAAGTACGGATTGGCAAATCGCCGAAAGCTCCTATTGTATGGAGCATCGGGAACAGGAAAGACGATGACAGCCAGTGCCCTTGCAAAAGAATTCAATTTGCCATTCTTTGTTGTGCGAACTGAAAAAGTTGTGACCAAGTTCATGGGAGAAACAGGTCAGAAACTAGGTAGAATCTTTGATTTTATCAACGAAGTACCAGCTGTATATCTGTTTGACGAATTTGACGCCATCGGTTCTCAGCGAGGAATGGACAACGAAGTTGGCGAACAACGAAGAATACTCAACACGTTCCTACAACTGTTGGAGCGAGATGAGTCTGATAGTTTTATCATAGCTGCCACCAATAGCATAGAATCAATAGATAAAGCCATGTTTAGGCGATTTGATGATGTCATAGAGTATAAATTGCCAGATAGAGAACAGCGATTAGCATTGCTGCGTGAATATCTCTATACCGCAAAGGATTTGGATTTCTCATCTGTAGAGCCCTTGTTTGATGGCATGAGTCATGCCGAAATCAAGATGGTTTGTTCAGACATATTTAAGGAATCCCTACTTAATGACAGGAAGATAGACCTTCCACTGGTTCAGACCATAGTAAATATGCGTCAGCAGTTTAAATCGTCAAACCTGCTAAATAATGGAACTATATGCATAAGAAACATTTCTTTTTAAGCAACAATATAGCCGAAGCCCGTGGTTTCTCACCACAGAAACAGGGCTTTGACGGTCATACCCTTCCTTCAAAGACAGAGTTGCACAAGCAAGTATGGTTAAGGGAGCAATACGTAGCTGTGGTTAATCAGATTGTTACTCATTTGGAAGAAAGAGAAAAACAGGGACAGCCTGTGGCTAACGGAATCTATGTCGATTTGAAAATGGACAAAAGTTTCATACCAAATTCTTTGGGTAAACAAGACAGTCCAAAAGGAGCAACCATCATGAAAGTAACTGACAACGGAGACGAAAATGATGTTGACGTTACTGTATATGTAAAGAAGGACAAGAAGGATTGGCTTAAAAATAAAGTTGACGACTATTCTTCCAAGAACACAGCAAAGGGAAAGCCATGCAATGAAAGGTTGATTGCCCCTATCAATGGTGTAGTAGCAACAGACATTCGCACACTCTACGTGTCAGCGGAAGAATTTGAAACAATACCAAAAGAAGGTTCATACATTTACGAATTGTGGATGAGCCATAGCAAAGAAAACAGCCAAGAGCGCATAGAGAACACTTTGCATCAACTGGCATAGAGAAGATGGCAGAGCCTTTGCTTTTTGATGGTGTTGATGTATGGTTGATTAAGTCAACCAAGCAACAACTCTGCACCCTGCCACTGTCATTGGGATATATTGAAGGCATCCGCCCTATCATAAGCCGTCCATTCTGACAAGCAGCAACCCCGAGAAAAGAGAATGGAGTGAACTCATCAAAGGAGAAATCACCTACGACCAAGATGCGGATGTGATAGTCGGCATATTGGATTCGGGTGTGAACAATGCACACGAACTATTAAAGCCAGCACTACCAGACGAGCGAATGGATGTAGCCATTGGTGTACTGGAAGCAACAGACAAGACAGACCATGGCACTGGTATGGCAGGATTAGCCCTGCTTGGTGACTTGACAAATATTGCCTACCAACGAGAAACACCAGTAGCTGTGCATCATGCACTGTCGTCGGTTAAAATTTACGAGGCTGGGTATGAAACACCAAAGGAATTTTATGGAGCAGTCATAGAAGAAGCCATAGGCAAAGCTTCGGATATGGGGGCATCCATTCAATGCATGGCCATTACAGATGAAAGTGCCTACAACGGCATAGCCACCTCCAGTTCTGCAGCACTTGATGAAAGCATCTACCATCAGGGACAATGTGACAGATTGGTTCTGGTTTCAGCAGGAAACATACAGACACCCGATGTAGATCATAACAACTATATAGAATCCTGTAAGGCAAACGCAGTGCAGAGCCTGCACAAGCTTGGAATGCCCTAACTGTAGGGGCCTATACCGAAAAGACTCTTGTAGGCGATGAGAGTTTCAAACCTTTGGCAGCCCCAGGTGGTGTATCGCCATATTCATGTAGCTCATACCCATGGCATGAGAAGCGCAATAAGCCAGAAATCGTAATGGAAGGAGGAAATGTAGCTTATCATGACTTGCTCAGAGAAACCTCACATAGCGACCTGAGTCTTGTAACAACCAGCAATGAGCAAGAAGAGCCATTGGAACCTTTCAATGCGACAAGTGCTGCTACAGGATTGGCTGCAAGACTTGCCGCACAGATTAAAGTGGAGAATCCGCAACTGTCAATGCTCTCCATCCGAGGCTTAATGGTGCATTCTGCTCGATGGACGGATGAAATGATGCGTATAAATAACGTTGAAGAGCGTATGACACTCTGCGGATACGGCGTTCCAGATGAGAACGCAGCCGTATATAGCAACGAAAAATGCGCCACTTATATTTTTGAGAATCAACTGGAGCCCTACACACAAGGTGACAGTGGCAACATATATGGCAAGATGCACTACTACGATTTGCCATGGCCAAAAGAACTGTTGGAAGATATGGGAGACGAATACGTAAGAATCCGCATCACCTTATCATATTATGTGAAGCCATCCCCTGCTATGCCGGAAGGACAAGTAAGTACCGCTACCCATCTGCTACATTGCACTTTGACCTAAAGACAGCAACAGAAACAGAAGAAGAGTTTCTGGGTCGTAGGAACAGGCAAGAAGGAGAAAAGACCACCCAAAACGATGCAACCAGATGGAACGTGAAACAGCAAAAGCGAGAAAGAGGCACTGTACAATCCGACTGGATTGAATGTACTGCAGCAGACTTGGCTGAAATGGACAAGATAGTAGTATTTCCAGGTCAAGGATGGTGGAAAGAAAGGAAACTGGACAATGTGGACAATTCTGTTCCCTATTCTCTCATAGTTTCAATAGAAACCAAAGAGACAGACATATACAACGCTGTAGAAACAGCAATTAGCAATCGTATAGGAGTACCTATTGCACAAGAAGTGTAATATACTCCATAAGACATGAAGAAGGGCAAAGCTAAACACTCAGCCTTCTTATTGTTTATACCTATAATAGGTAATATCACCAAAAGCACTTCACTTCATCTACTTTTACACATTATATACTTGGTCATGCCGATGCTTTAACAAATGGTAAACTTTATTTACCCATTTAAATTAAAGTATTATGGCAACAGTAAAAGTAAAATTCAGAGCATCCTCGGTGCCAGGAAAGGAAGGCACATTGTATTATCACCTCATTCACCAGCGCTGCCTGCGCTGGATCAGAACCGACTATCATGTCTTTCCGGACGAGTGGAACGACAAGAAGTCGGCTATCATTGTTTCTAACCGCAACAACCGTCAGGCACATCTGCAGCTCATCCAATCGCAGATAGATTGGGAGATGAAACAGATGCAGCGTATCATCCGTGATAAGGATGCCGAGGGCATCCCTTATACCATTGATGACATAGACAAAGAGATACAGCAGCTGCCACCCTGCCAGAGCGTTTTTGCTTTCTTCCGCCAACAGATAGCCAAGAAGGAGCAGATGCAGTGCATTGGCACCAGGAGCAACTATGTCAGTGCCGCCAACAGATTTATGGAGTTTCGTCATCACGAAGACCTCACCTTCTCTCAGATGACCAGCGAGATGATGGAAATGTATCAGCATGGCTGTTCAACAGAGGTGTCGGACAAAACACCGTGTCCTTCTATCTGCGAACCTGCGCACATTCTACAACAAGGCAGTGGAAACAGGCCATGCGCCAGCCAATGATATCTTTGCTCACGTGCAGACCGCTAACGTGAGAACTGCCAAACGAGCCATCTCTGTAAAGGATATTCGCAAGATAGAAAACCTGGACTTGCCAACAGGTTCCTCCCTTGACAAGGCACGAGACCTGTTTCTGCTCAGCTTCTATCTGCGTGGAATGGCATTCGTGGATATGGCGTTCCTGAAGAAGACAGACTTGAAATGTAGTATGGTTAGCTACAACCGTCGCAAGACCCACCAAAATCTCAACATCGAGTGGATGAAACCAATGCAAGCCATCATCGACAAATACGCCGAACAGACCAAGAACTCCCCTTATCTGCTACCCATCTTGACAGGCAAGGAATCCTCTCCATACACGGCATACCGCAAAGTGGAGCACAACACCAACTACAACCTGAAGAAAATCGGAGAGATGGTAGGCTTGAAGATACCGCTCACTACCTATGTGGCACGCCACACATGGGCAAGCGTAGCCTTGCACATGAACATCCCAATAGCCACTATCAGCCAGGGCATGGGACACAACTCCTATAAGACCACACAGATTTACTTGCAGTCATTAGACGTAGCAACCATCAATGAAGCCAACAAGCGGATTATAAAAACGATCTCAAAAGAGTTGTAAACAAATCGTTATGTTTACCCCATTTCGGAATGATGGGGTAAAATTTTTAGCAAACTTCGCTCTTTCTTCTTAGAAGAGAGTAATCTGGTTACAAAAGTACGAAAAATAGTTGGATTACGTGTCTATTTTTTATATTTTCTGTGTCCTTCCCCAAAATTTAACACAAATGTTTAGCAAATCTGCCTAGGGTGATTCCTGTAAATGGCAGATTTGCACTTATTTTGGCAGTTGTTGCCCTTTTCTAAGAAGAAAGCGCAAAAGATGTAAAATAAAGCTACATGTGTAGAGGCTGTATGGCTAATACTCATTTATATAAGATTATGCATAATCATAAGAAATGGACCAGGCTTCCACAACCATCATGTATGGTTGCAGCTGAGGACATAAAGTAGAACGAGAATATGACGCAGGATTGCTTGAATTCACCTTCTACAGCCGACGTAAGCAAACGCTTACCAAAGGGCATCCACGTTATCGGGGCTGAAAGACTTTCGGATCCGAGTGTAGAAGGAATATCCCGACGTAAACGGATCAGAAAGAAAGAAGACCCTTCCACCAACCCCACTTCATGGAGCTATATTTTTATTCTTCACATGGCAGCTAAAGGATGGAGAAATGGCTTGAAAAATTTAATGCTGACGAGAAAAATACCAAACAACCTTATTTCATTCATAAAACCCTTCGTTATTCCTACAAGGATGAAGAAAAGCAACAAGGAGTGAAAAAAACTTTGGAGCAATCTGTCAGCGGACTTGTCTTCTTGCAAGGTACCGTGAAGGACCTACAAGAATTTCTTGCAGATTATTTTCCCCAATATCATTTAGTCAAAGACCGCAGTTTAGGACGACCTGCATCCATCAAGGACTCCATTATGCAGCCCTTTATGAATGTGATGAAGACCCATCCGGAGCAGGTAACATTCCTTCGTGATGATTTTGAGAAGTTTGCCAAAGACCACGTGAAGTTGCGTGTCCTTTCAGGACCATTCAAAGACTATGAAGGCTACATTGTCCGCATAGACCGTGACCGCCAGCTCGTCTTCGACTTCGGTGGACGAGCTGTAGCTATCCGTGGCGTGCATAAGGAAGACTTCGAAGTTGTA
>ENA-OQBJ01000142-OQBJ01000142.1-human-gut-metagenome-genome-assembly--contig:-NODE-142-length-36775-cov-2.937268_pt1 | contig 36775 bp, 38 predicted proteins | sample MGYA00242743_ERZ504545 | MGnify/ENA primary metagenome ERZ504545 (study PRJEB26092, sample SAMD00036252) | human gut metagenome | host: Homo sapiens | study: EMG produced TPA metagenomics assembly of... | reverse complement strand
TCATCTCCTTCCACTGCAATTTTATGATACTGCCGGATGTAATCTTCGTACGCCTTATTCTTGCGCTGAGCTGCTCCCAAAGAGAGTGCCATCCCTGCCAGACAGCACACCAAAATATATTTCAATGATTTCATGCAGTTCTTCTTTACCGTTTAACGTACAAAGATAAACGATTCACCACAGAAGCTTACGGGCAAACACTTAAAAATACAGAAAAACAGGGAGAAAAGCATTTTTTTACTTATATTTGTTTACCAACTACAAAAACAAAAGCCATGAAAGAAATCAAACTTGAAATTCGTATCTACTCCTTGCAATACGATGAACTTACCCCACAAGACCGTGAACTGATGGACAAAGCCAAAGAAGCCACCTCACGCAGTTATGCGCCTTACTCCAAATTCTCAGTCGGTGCCGCTGCCCTGCTGAAGAACGGGGTGATTGTGACGGGCACGAATCAGGAGAACGCGGCCTACCCTTCCGGTTTATGTGCCGAACGCACTACACTATTTTATGCCAATTCCCAGTATCCTGACCAGCCTGTGCTGACACTAGCCATCGCCGCCCGAAGTGAATCTGGCTATCTCGATACACCGATTCCTCCTTGTGGAGCCTGCCGGCAGGTATTACTGGAAACTGAACAGCGCTACCAGCAGCCTATGCGTATTTTGCTATATGGAGAAAAAGCGATTTACGAGATAGACGGAACCAAAGATTTATTACCCTTATCTTTCGGCGGGGAGTTTTTGAAATAAACTCCCTCACCCTACCACATAACGGGCATACTTTCCAGTCAACCGGCGAAGCAGAATCACCAGTCCCCATGATACAAGGAAAGCAACTACCGCAGCAAACGGTATCTGCAATCCGACAGGCACGTGACACATACGGGCCAGCACTACGCTCGGACCGGTGAAGAAATAATGAATCATATACACTCCAAAACCGCATACCGTCAGATTGGCAAGGGCTTTCTGTATTGGCTGACTATTTACTCGGACTTTCTTGCAAAGCATGAACAACGGAATGGTCATCAGCACCACGTTCGGTGAGCAATAGTAGAAGAAAAGTTCGAGCTGTTCTTCCGTGCAGTCGGGTGATGCGGTCATGTGACGGAAACCGAAGAACGTGACACAGAAACCTACGACAAACATGGGGATTCCCCACCCCAGTGTTTTTGCCAGACTCCATTCCGTGTGACGCAGATAATGTCCTAACAGCAGATAACCGTTGAATCCGGCAAACATATAGAGCATATAAAACTCGTTCCAGGAACAGGAACCCCAAATGTAAGGCCCTACAAATTCTCTGTAATAAGGAACGAAAAGCGTCACACCCCAAGCCACAAGGAACCACCGCTGTGCTTTCCGGCTGGCTTTTTCCACCCAGGCAGAAAATACCGGCATGTACAGATACAGCCCGATAAGCAGATAAATGTACCACATGTGCACGTCCAGCAAAGAGAAGTTGAACAGCATCTGTGCAATGTATCCCAACGATACATCGAGCGACTGGCGCATCACTTCCTCACCCGAATACGGGAAAAAATCAAGAATAACTTCCGGAGCGACTCCCATCAACCCTGTAATCCATGGGAAAAGATTGTAAATGACCGACCAAATAAGGAAAGGCAGAACACACGCCCGATGCGTTTACGATAGAACGGAGCCACCTCCCCTTTTACCGGCAACAGCAAGGCTCCTGTAATCATCACAAACAAAGGCACACACGGACGAAGTAAGGAACCGTACACGGCACCCCACCACTTGATTTCCGCAATATTGGCCGGAGGTTCTCCCGGATAGAAGTTAAACGGGTCTGCCGAATGGCAGCATACTACAGTGAACATGGCTACCAGACGAACCACGTTGAGCCCATAATAACTAACTGATAATTTGAAGATTATACCTATATTTTCATAATATCCCAAAGGAGTCCTGACGAACAGAAAAAAACGCAAAGTGCGTTTCCACAAAAACGTACTTGCGCTTTAAGTAAAACGCCTAAGCGTTTTGATCAAAACGTCCTTGCGTTTCGGATAAAACGTACTTACGTTTTCTTCCAAACGCAAAGGCGTTTTTTGAGTCTTATTTATCGCCGTACATACGGGCACGCATTTCCTTGATATGGTCGGATGAAATATACTCGTCGTAGCTCATCATCTTATCGATGATTCCGTTCGGAGTCAGCTCGATGATACGGTTGGCCACGGTTTCGATGAACTCATGGTCGTGTGAGGCAAAGAGCACATTTCCCTTGTAAATCTTCAGGTTGTTGTTGAACGCCTGAATAGATTCCAAGTCCAGGTGGTTGGTCGGAGTATCCAGAATCAGACAGTTGGCATTGCGCAACTGCATGCGGGCAATCATACAACGCATCTTCTCACCTCCCGACAGCACGCTGACTTTCTTCATCACCTCTTCACCGGAGAACAACATACGGCCGAGGAAGCCTTTCATTTCCACTTCATTGCCCTGACCGTACTGGCTCAACCAGTCTACCAAGTTCAGGTCGCAGTTGAAATAATCCGTATTATCCAGCGGCAAGTAAGCCGTAGTAATGGTTACTCCCCAGTTATAGTGTCCGGCCTGTGCTTTACGGTGTCCGTTGATAATCTCAAACAAGGCCGTCATGGCACGCGGGTCGCGGCTCAGGAAGACAATCTTGTCGCCCTTCTCCACGTTGAAGTTCACATCATTGAAAAGCACTGTTCCTTCTTCCGTTTCGGCACGCAGTCCGGAAACCTCCAAAATCTGGTTACCCGGTTCACGGTCCATCGTAAAGATGATACCCGGATATTTACGAGAAGACGGCTTGATTTCATCCACATTCAGTTTCTCCAGCATCTTCTTACGGCTAGTAGTCTGCTTGGATTTCGCTACATTGGCAGAGAAACGACGGATAAATTCTTCCAGTTCCTTACGTTTTTCTTCTGCCTTGGCCTTCTGGTTCTGCTGCTGACGGAGAGCCAGCTGGCTGGATTCATACCAGAAGCTATAGTTACCGGCAAAGAGGTTCACCTTGCCGAAGTCGATGTCCACCGTATGCGTACATACAGAGTCAAGGAAGTGACGGTCGTGGCTTACCACCAGCACGGTATGTTCAAAGTTAGAAAGGTATTCTTCGAGCCAGGTCACCGTATCCATATCCAGGTCATTGGTCGGCTCGTCGAGCAACAGGTTGTCCGGATTTCCGAAAAGCGCCTGTGCCAGCATCACGCGCACCTTTTCCTTACCACTCAAATCACCCATCAGCGTGTAGTGCTTGTCTTCTTTTATGCCCAGCCCGCTCAGCAGGATAGCTGCATCGCTCTCGGCATTCCAGCCTTCCAATTCGGCAAACTTTTCTTCCAGTTCGGCTGCCTTGATACCGTCTTCATCGGTAAAATCTTCCTTGGCATACAGAGCCTCGCGCTGCTTCATGATGTCCCAAAGGATGGTGTGTCCCATCAGTACGGTATCGAGCACCGTGTGGGCATCAAACTTAAAGTGGTCCTGGCTCAACACCGAAAGACGTTCGCCCGGTCCCAGGGTAATGCTACCCTTAGTAGGGTCCAGCTCGCCTGAAATCACTTTCAGGAACGTAGACTTACCGGCACCATTGGCTCCGATAATACCATAGATATTACCATTCGTGAACTTCAGGTTCACGTCATTATACAACACTCTTTTACCAAATTGAACGGCTACATTTGAAACTGTTATCATCTGTTTTTTCTACCTTTTTTGAATTATGGCACAAAGATAATATAAAAATATGAGATACAGTATAAAGGAGAAGAGGAGGTTTCATTTCAGATTGACAAGTACCGCACACCTTACGAAATCAGAACCAGTCCTTCAATTCCGAAGCCTTGGCCTTGCTGATGATGATTTTCTCGGGCACCGGCACTTTCAGGTTGATGGCCAGCCGTCCGTTGAACCACAGGCTGATGTCGGATACGGCCTTTCGCGACACGATAAACTGTCGGTTGGCCCGGAAGAAATCGTGCGGATTCAATTGCTCGGCCAGTTCGTCGAGCGACTGGGAGAAGACAAATTCTTTTCCCTCACTGTCTACCGCCTTGACCAGCCCGTTGGAAATATAGAAATACTGGATGGCCTCCACCGATACGGGCAGAAGTTTATCCCCCTTCACCGGCACCAGAAAATGCGTCTTGTAATTCTCTTCCTTTTTCAAGCTACGGATGATGGCCGACAAGTCAGGCTGTTTTTCTTCCTTCACCTGTCCGCCCAGCAATTCCAGTTTGTACATGGCCTCCCGCAAATCAGTCCGGCTGATGGGCTTGAGCAGATAGGCCACACTGTTCACCTTAAAGGCGCGCAAGGCATATTCATCGCAGGCCGTAGTAAAGATGATGGGCACGTAATGTCTACCTGCGCACAGATGTCGAAGGCTGAGCCGTCTGCCAGATGGATGTCCATAAACACCGGCTCCGGCATGGGATGCGTGCGAAACCACTCCACCCCGTCGAAAATACTGTCCACTTCGCCGACGATTTCAAAATCGGTGTCCACTTCCTGCATCACGGCCTTCAAGTTACGCAAAGCCGCTTTCTCATCTTCTATAATCAAAGTCTTCCCTCCCCGTTTGGGCTGAAGCGGATTACTCACCTCCACCGTGTCACCTTCGGCTATCACAGACACTGTCAGCGGACGGCGGTTACTGATTTCATTGTGCTTCACGGCATTCTCCACCAATAACTGCAGAGCCATGGGTGGCAGTTTCCGTAACATCAGTTCCGGAACGGGCTATTTTAGAGCGGTCATACTTCACCAACAATTGCGGAAGTCCCATGGTCTGCTCCACCAACACATCAGCAGCTCCAGGCACCTGTTCCACAAATTTCGCAGCTTCTTTGGCCTTGGCATACAACTCAGTCATATCCTCTCCATACAGTTTGATAGCAATGTCGGCTTTGGCACCCGTCATCAACTCATTGAAACGCAACTGAATAGGCTGGCTGAAGTTGAATTCTGTCCCTTCTACTGTTTCCAATGACTTCTTCATCTTCTCTACCATCTCTGCCCGACTGCCGGCCGATGTCCATTCGCTGAAAGGCTTCATCACAATCATCACATCAGCATCCTCTACCGCCATCGGGTCGGTCGGGACCTCTGCAGTACCAATCTTGGCGACCACATGCTTGATTTCCGGGAAATCCTGCTTCAGTTTCTTTTCAGCCTCAAGCGACACCTCGATGCTGCGGCTCAATGAACTACCTGCCGGAAGCGTCATCTGCATGGCAAAGTCACCTTCGTCAAGAGTTGGAATAAACTCGGCGCCCAAGCGGGTAAACAGGAAGAACGAGAGTATTAATAAGGTAAAGGCTGACACCAGCGTACCCCATACATGCGAAAGGCAGAAGTCCAGTGTACGGCGATATACACGGTTCAATTTCTCAAAAAAGCGGTCGGCCAATGTCGGTTTTACCGATACCGTACGCTTCAGGAGCAAGGAAGCCATCATCGGCACATAAGTCAGCGACAGCAGCAAAGCACCGATAATACAGAACACCAGCGTCTTGGCCATCGGCGTAAAGTATTTTCCTTCGATTCCGGTCAAAGTCAATATAGGGAAGAACACAATCAGAATAATCAAAACGGCAAACGTGGCGCTTCGTACGACATTGCCAGCTCCTTTCTCCACCTCTGCATCCATTTCTTCTTTGCTGAGGGTACGTCCCATCAACCGACGACCGTAGATATGTGCCAGAATTCCTTCCAATATCACAATGGAACCGTCTACCACAATACCAAAGTCGGATGTAATACGCACGGTTTACCTTTTCTATATAACTACCTCCGGTATTCTGGTTGTTGCGGCTCAATGCATCGTACACATCGCTGATGGTGATATTGAGCGAATACAAAGTATCCGGGTCGACAGCCACTTCATATTGCTTCAGGTATCCTCCGAAACTGTTGATTTCCACAATACCCGGAATACCCGAAAGCTGTCTTTTCACAATCCAGTCTTGAATGGTACGCAACTCCATGGCATCATACTTGTCTTCATACCCAGGAGCTACTTTCAGTACATACTGGTAGATTTCACCCAAACCGGTGGTAATGGGCATCATCTCCGGCACACCCAACTCCGAAGGTATTTCTCCGGCCACGGTTTGTATCTGCTCATTCACCAGCTGACGGGCATCCAGCGTGGGCACACTTTCCTTAAACACCACGGTCACCAGCGACAAGCCGAAACGGGACACGGAACGAATTTCCTCCACATTCATGATGTTGCTCATGGCCACTTCTATCGGAAAAGTAATCAACTGTTCCACCTCCTGCGGGGCCAAAGTGGGCGACACGGTAACAATCTGTACCTGATTATTGGTAATGTCGGCCACTGCATCGATGGGCAATGTCAGCATTGAATAAATGCCCCCAATCATTAAAAACAAGGTTGTCAGCACGACAAACAGTTTTTTTCGAATTGAAAAACGGACTATTTTCTTAAACATTTTCTTGTGTATTGATTGATGATGGAAACAAAATTACCTCACACCGCCCGATAAAAACCCAACAAACGTACGAAGCTGACAAATCAAGGTTGAACTAACCTATCAGAATGATGAAATGCCAAAACCGGGAGTGCACGTGTAATCTTCGTCTTTTCTATGTCAGTGTGGCAGTTTTTTATTATTTTTGCAGCCAATTTGAATAAAACTGCCATTAAGGCACGAAATTTGTTGGAAGGGAAAGAAAACTATTCAAACGAAAATAAAAACCATTAAGATATGAACAACGAAAATAAAAATCCGAACGTGGAAGAAGAATTGAAAAAGCAGTCACAAGAAGCTACCGAGAATGAACAAACGACTTCCGAAGCATCAGAAGCACAGGAAGATGCCTCTTCAGAAGAAAAGGAACTGACCGCAGAAGAAAAGTTGGGAAAAGAACTGGAAGAAGCTCAGAAAGTCATCGACGAGCAGAAAGACAAATACCTGCGTCTGTCTGCTGAATTCGACAACTTCCGCAAACGTACCTTAAAGGAAAAAGCCGAATTAATCAAAAACGGAGGAGAAAAGGCCATCAATGCTATCCTGCCGATTCTGGACGACTTGGAACGTGCACTGCAGAACATGCAGAAGGCAGAAGACGTGAAAGCCATTTACGAGGGAGTGGAACTGATTTATCAGAAGTTCCTGAAGAACCTGCATCAGGAAGGCTTGGAAAAGATGGAACCTGTGGGCGAAGCATTCGATACTGACTTCCATGAAGCTGTGGCTTTGGTACCTGCTCCAAGCGAAGAACAGAAAGGCAAGGTCTTGGATTGTGTACAAACCGGATATAAACTGAACGAAAAAGTCATCCGCCATGCAAAAGTGGTGGTTGCCCAATAATAAACAGGTATAGTCATGGCGAAAAGAGATTATTATGAAGTGCTGGGGGTTGCCAAAACAGCCACGGCAGACGAAATAAAGAAGGCCTACCGAAAGAAGGCCATCCAATATCATCCGGACCGCAACCCGGGTGATAAGGAAGCGGAAGAGAAGTTCAAGGAAGCCGCAGAGGCTTACGAAGTATTGAGCAACCCGGACAAGCGTTCACGCTATGACCAGTTCGGTTTTGCCGGCGTAGACGGTGCAGCCGGAGGTGGAAGTGGCTTTGGCGGATTTGGTGGCCAAGGCATGTCTATGGACGATATTTTCTCTATGTTCGGCGATATTTTCGGCGGACACGGAGGATTCGGCGGATTCAGCAGCGGATTTGGTGGCGGAGGCCAGTCACGTCAGCGGAAATTCCGTGGTTCTGACTTGCGCGTAAAGGTCAAACTGAACCTGAAGGAGATTTCAACTGGGGTTGAAAAGAAATTCAAACTGAAGAAATACGTAGAATGCAGCCACTGCCATGGTACAGGAGCGGAAGGTGACGGAGGTACAGAAACTTGTCCTACCTGTCACGGAACGGGTAGCGTAACTCGCACACAGCAGAGCATTTTCGGCATGATGCAGACACAGTCTGTATGTCCGCAGTGCGGCGGTGAAGGTAAAATCATCAAGAACAAGTGTAAAGAATGTAACGGTGAAGGAGTGGTTTACGGTGAAGAAGTGGTAACCGTGAAGATTCCGGCCGGCGTGGCTGAAGGCATGCAGGTGACCATCAACGGAAAAGGTAATGCCGGAAAGCACAACGGGGTACCGGGCGACTTGCTGGTATTGATTGAGGAAGAAAAGCATCCGGAGCTCATCCGTGACGAAAGTGACTTGATCTACAACCTTCTGCTGAGCGTACCAACCGCAGCATTAGGAGGTACGGTAGAAATTCCGACCATCGATGGAAAGGCAAAAATCAAGATTGAGCCTGGCACACAGCCGGGTAAAGTACTTCGCTTACGCGGCAAAGGTCTGCCCAACATCAACAGCTACGGCTACAACACCGGTACAGGCGACTTGCTGGTAAATATCAGCGTCTACATTCCGGAAACGTTGACAAAAGAAGAGCGTCAGGCACTGGAAAAATGGCAGGAAGCAGAGAACTTCAAGCCAAATACAAGCCTGAAAGAAAAAATCTTCAAGAAATTCAGAAGTTTATTCGATTAAGCAACTGCTTTTCAGATACAAGAAAGGACTGTCTCCCCTACAGGTGGAGTCAGTCCTTTCTGCATTTAAACACGATTCCTGCAAGTCGCCGATTTCGGCCAGAAGCCTTTTTCCAGTACCTCCGAAGAAGTACTGAAAAGAGAACAAGACATTTCAGATTCTGCCCAGTCCACACCGTCTTTTTTATCCAAATAAAATTTAAACCAAAACTAAAAAGAGATAACAGCCTAAATAGCAGTGACATTTTTGTATTTTTGAAGTAACAAAAAAAATGAAAGTCATGAAAAAATATATCTTGCTGCTGACATTGTTCTGTCCGTTACTCGTTTGGGCACAGACAGAAAATCCGAAGTCGCTTCCTTCCGACTCCCTTTCCACGACATTGCATGCAGAACAGCTCATGGCTAAGGATACACTCAGTGTACCCCTACCCGCTCCTGTTCCGCAGCATTACCTATACTCTCCCTTCGATATGTATGGCATTACTCCGTTCAATTACGGCTATGCCACCTGGGAGCTGCATAAAGGATTCAATGCGTCCATCGGCATGAGTGTCACTTTCAGTCCGAGCAAATACGCTCCTTCCGGAGTGGGTTTCGGTCAGGATGCCGCATTCTTGTACGCCGTACCGTTGAACAAGCGTTTCAGCGTAGCAGGCGGATTGTATGCCAGCAACTTCAACTGGGGGGGCATCAACTACCGTAATGTAGGAATTACCGGCATTGCTGCGTTTAAAGTCAACGAGCGTATCAGTCTGTATGCCTATGGCAACAAGTCGCTCATGCCGAAACGTTCACCCTATTACTATCCATGCCTAATTTCGCTCCCGACCGGATTGGAGGAATGATCAATTTCAAGTTTAATGAAAGCAGCTCCATTAGTATCGGAGTGGAAGGAATCAAGTATCCACAAGGGGCTTACTGGTAAATGAAATCGTAAAAAGATAGGTTATCCTGATAAAAATGATGATATTTGCAGTTGTTTTTAAAAGCAGAAATCATGAATTATCAGGAAACACTTACCTACTTATATAATAGTGCCCCTCTGTTTCAGCAAGTGGGCAAAGATGCCTACAAAGAGGGGTTAGACAACACGTATGCGCTGGATGACTACTTCCATCACCCTCACCGCAAATTCCATACGATTCACGTGGCAGGAACCAACGGGAAAGGTTCTTGTTCGCATACATTGGCTGCCATTCTACAGGCTGCAGGCTATAAAACCGGACTTTATACTTCTCCTCATCTAGTGGATTTCCGTGAGCGTATCCGCGTAAACGGTACTCCGGTAAGCCAGGAATTTGTCATCGATTTTGTAGAAAAGCACTGTGCTTTCTTCGAACCGCTCCACCCTTCTTTCTTTGAACTGACCACCGCCATGGCATTCACTTATTTCGCTGAACATCAGGTGGATGTAGCCGTTATAGAGGTTGGCCTTGGAGGAAGACTGGACTGCACCAACATCATTCAGCCCGACCTGTGTGTCATTACCAACATTAGTTTCGACCATGTACAGTTTTTAGGCAATACCCTGGAAAAAATTGCTTCAGAAAAGGCAGGCATCATTAAAGAAGATACTCCGGTTGTAATCGGTGAAACCACCCCCGAAACCCGCCCTGTCTTCCAAGCTAAGGCAAACTGCCGTAGGAGCGCCCATTGTATTTGCCGAAGACGAACGCCTGCTCATCCATGCGACCCGCAACGAAGCGATGCATTACGTCTACCAAACAGCTGATTACCCTCAACTGGAGGGTGAACTGGGAGCTTATGCCAGCTAAAGAACACCAATACCTACTCTCAGCTATCCGCCAGCTTCGTCATGCAGGGTATAATCTGTCAGAAGAGAATGTGCGTGAAGGCTTCCTTCATGTCTGCGAACTAACCGGTCTGATGGGACGCTGGCAGAAATTAGGTGAGAAACCGACCATTATCTGCGATACCGGACACAATACGGGAGGCATGCAATACATTACCGAACAACTCAGACATCAGACTTATAAAACCTTACATATTGTCATCGGCATGGTGAACGATAAGGATGTGAGTGGCGTATTGTCCATGTTGCCTAAAGATGCACGATATTATTTCACGCAAGCCAGCGTGAAACGAGCTCTTCCCTACCAGCAGATGAAAGCACTGGCCGAGACCTTCAATTTGCACGGAGAAGCTACCCCCATGTGAAAGAAGCCTTCGAAGCAGCCAAGGAACAGGCCCAGCCGGACGATTTTATTTTTGTGGGAGGAAGCAGTTTTATTGTGGCCGATTTACTTTCTTTAAACAATTAAAGAACGTTCTTTCTTCGGAAATGTTTGGGTATATTGAAGAAAATCTTTTTATTTGCACAACAAAATAATGTGTGAACTAAAAGATTTTAATAATATGAACAACACATTTTACAAAGAAAATAATTTAAGTGGCTTAAAAAGAGCAGATTTTCAAAAAATTGTAGACGGCAAAGAGACAGATTTGTTTATTCTTTCTAACCAGCAAGGTGCCGAAGTAGCAATTACAAACTATGGGGGAGCAATCTTAACTGTGATGGTACCGGACAAAAACGGTAAACTGGCCAATGTGGTACAGGGACATGACAGTATCGACAATGTAATCAATAGTCACGAACCTTTCCTGAGTACATTAATCGGACGCTATGGCAACCGTATTGCGAAAGGCAGTTTCCTGATGAACGGACAAGAACATAATTTGACCATCAATAATGGTCCTAACTCCCTGCATGGAGGTCCGACTGGTTTCCATGCCCGTGTATGGGATGCCAAACAGGAAGATGAACATAGCGTAACGCTGCACTATCTCTCTAAAGATGGGGAAGAAGGTTTCCCAGGCAATCTGGATGTCACAGTTACTTATACGCTGACAGGACAAAACGAACTGGTCATCACTTACGTAGCCAACTGCGACAAGAAGACCATTATCAACCTGACAAACCACGCATTTTTCAGCCTGGCAGGTTTGAACAATCCAACTCCGACCGTAGACAATAACATCGTCACAATCAACGCAGATTTTTATATTCCAATAGACGAAGTATCTATCCCTACAGGAGAAATATTGAAGGTAGAAGGTACTCCGATGGACTTCCGTACACCGCACACAGTGGGAAGCCGTATCAATGAACCGTTCCAGCAGCTCATCAACGGAGCCGGATACGACCATTGCTACGTGCTGAACAAACGCGAAACGGAAGCTTTGGTATTTGCGGCTAAATGCGTAGAACCGGAAAGCGGACGTTCGCTGGAAGTTTATACCACAGAGCCGGGGGTACAAGTATACACAGCCAACTGGCACAATGGTTTCACTGGATACCACGGTGCTACATTCCCGGCAAGAAGCGCCATCTGCTTTGAAGCACAGCACTTCCCCGACTCACCCAATAAAGGACACTTCCCGTCAGTCGTACTGAAACCGGAAGATACCTACCATCAGGTAACTATCTATAAGTTCGGAGTTGAAAAATAAAAATCTAATTCTTTAATTAACCTATAACAAACTAACACCTTTAAACAACATGTCACAACAACAAAAAAGCTATTTGTTACCCATAGTAATGATGTTCGCATTGTTTGCTATGATTTCTTTCGTAACCGGTTTGCCGGCTCCATTCGGAGTTATCGTACAGAGTGAATTTGGAGCTACCAATCTGGAAGCTACACTCGGATTCGCTGCGAACTTCATTGCATACGCATTTATGGGTATTCCTTCGGGACTTCTTTTACAGAAAATCGGATACAAGAAAACAGCATTGATTGCTATTGCTGTAGGATTCATTGGTGTAGGTATTCAGGCATTGGCCTCTAAAGGCGGATTCTCTGTATATTTGGCTGGAGCTTCATCTCTGGTTTCTCTATGTGTATGCTGAACACAGTGGTTAACCCGATGCTGAACACTTTGGGTGGCGGCGGCAAGAAAGGAAACCAGCTTATCCAAACTGGTGGTTCACTGAACTCTTTGTCAGCTACTATCGTTCCGGTATTGGTAGGTTACCTGATGGGTGCCAACGTAGAAGAACGTACTATGCTAAGCTTTGCCGGCACTTTTACATTGCCATGGCTATCTTCGCCATCGCGTTCCTGGTACTTTTCTTCATGGCAATCCCTGAACCAAGCTTGTCTAAGGCAAACAAGAGCAAAGGCGAACACAGTCCGTTGTCTTTCCGTCACTTCAAGTTAGGAACTATTGCCATCTTCGTTTACGTAGGTATTGAAGTAGGTGTTCCTCACTTTGCAAACTTGTTTATGACTGCACAAGTGAATGAAGGTGGTCTGGGTATCGATCCGGCCATTGCAGGTTCTATCGTAGGAACTTACTGGTTCCTGATGCTTATCGGTCGTCTGATTGGTGCTTCACTCGGAGCTCAGTTCAGTAGTAAAGCCATGTTGACCGTAGCTTCTATTCTCGGATTGATTTTGATTGGTATTGCTTTCGTAACTCCGTTGAGCAGCGTAGTCAACATGCCGGTATTCAAAAGCGGAGCTAGCCTGTCATTCGGACTGGAAGCTGTTCCTGTCAGCGTAATGTGTATGGCACTCTGCGGACTCTGTACTTCAATCATGTGGGGTGGTATCTTCAACCTGGCTGTAGAAGGACTGGGTAAATACACAGAAGCTGCTTCCGGAATCTTCATGGTAATGGTTTGCGGTGGTGGATTGCTTCCGTTGTTACAAGGTGGAGTAGCCGACTCAGCAGGTTACCTGAACAGCTTTATCGTAATTGCAGCCGCATTGGCATACTTGTTGTTCTATGCGTTGATCGGATGCAAGAATGTGAACAAAGACATTCCGACTGAATAAAAAAAGACATAAGGATGAAGGATGGATTCATTCTTCATCCTTCTTGTTTATATACCAGAATTTATTAACCTTTAATTTTTATCATTATGGACATAGAATTTGTAAGAAGCCGCTTTATCAAGCATTTCGACGGTACAACAGGCTCAGTATATACTTCTCCGGGACGAATCAACCTGATTGGTGAGCACACTGACTACAATGGAGGTTTTGTATTCCCGGGAGCTGTAGACAAAGGTATGGTAGCTGAAATCAAACCGAACGGAAAAGATAAAGTTTGCGCTTATTCTATCGACTTAAAAGATTACGTAGAATTCGGATTGAACGAAGAAGATGCTCCGAAAGCAAGCTGGGCACGTTATATCTTTGGTGTTTGCCGTGAAATGATCAAACGCGGAGTTGACGTAAAAGGCTTTAATACTGCATTTGCAGGTGATGTACCTCTGGGTGCAGGTATGTCTTCTTCTGCAGCATTGGAATCTACATACGCATACGCATTGAACGATTTGTTCGGCGACAACAAAATTGATAAATTCGAACTGGCTAAAGTAGGTCAGGCTACAGAACACAACTACTGTGGAGTAAACTGCGGTATCATGGACCAATTTGCTTCTGTATTCGGTAAAGAAGGTCACCTGATTCGTTTGGACTGCCGCTCACTGGAATACCAGTACTTCCCATTCAGACCGGACGGATACCGTTTGGTATTGGTTGACTCTGTAGTAAAACATGAACTGGCATCTTCTGCATACAACAAACGCCGTCAGAGCTGCGAAGCTGTTGTAGCTGCTATCAAGAAGAATCACCCGACTGTAGAATTCCTGAGAGACTGCACAATGGATATGCTGAACGAAGTAAAAGCTGAAGTTTCTGAAGAAGACTACATGCGTGCTGAATATGTAATCGAAGAAATCCAGCGTGTACTCGACGTATGCGATGCATTGGAAAGAGGCGACTACGAAACAGTAGGACAGAAAATGTATGAAACTCACCATGGTATGAGCAAACTGTATGAAGTAAGCTGCGAAGAGCTCGACTTCCTGAACGATATTGCTTTTGACTGTGGAGTTACTGGTTCACGCGTAATGGGCGGTGGATTCGGTGGATGTACCATCAACCTGGTTAAGAATGAATTGTACGAAACATTCATTTCTACAGCAAAAAGAACGCTTCAAAGAAAAATTCGGTCGCAGCCCGAAGTATACGATGTAGTTATCAGCGACGGTTCACACAAAGTTTGCTAATCTATATCCATCATAACATAAAAAAAAGCACGAATTTCGGTTCGTGCTTTTTATGATATATACTCGACAAAATCAATCGCCACGATAATAATACAGTAATGAATGCCGTGCAATAAAGTCCGCATTCAGTTTCACCAGCATCTTCTCTCCTACTTCAGGTAATTCTGCATCGGGCAGCAAGTTTTTCTCAATGCAATAATGCAGTAAATCAGGTGGGCAAAGCATCTCTTCCGTCAACGTACGGAATGCATTTTGCGAAGCCTCTTCCTGATCGTAATAAGGATTTTCCGTGTCAGCGATGTATTCACACACATCCTTGCCAGTAAGAGTCCTTTCTGTTCATCCACCATCAACACAAAGTTCCGGCAATTCTTCATCTGCGGCAAGGTGTGATTCTCATCATCCGGCCACTGCAGAATCTCTACCAGAAAGCGTTTCAATGACGCATAGCCATTGAGATAAATAATTTTCCGTCCGCCAGTCCACAAGGTAAATAGACGATAAATCTCCGCATTCTTCTGCAGAATACTTTCCGGCATTTCCTTTTCCTCCTGATACAGACGAGGAAACGATTTCCAGCACGCCGCCTGCTTACCAGCCAACAACTCAATCCATTCGTGAAGGAACAACGCCAAAGGACCCGTAGGGATAATAAAACGGTCATCCGGTGCCACCCGTTCAATATAAGGCAGCATAGAAGGTTCCGTAAGGTAAGTGTGCCCGAAAAGCCATGACAAATTCCGGTCAGCCTCTTTTTCATCTGCATAGCCGGCAAAATAATCCTTCAGCAACTCATTCTCCGGAGCCACCTCATAAGCTTCCTCCAGTAAAGGCAGAAAAGCCTGTGCCAGTTTTAAGATTGAGGTATCCAGCGGATTCACATACCCATGCGAGTAAGGAGCCTTTTGCCATGTATTCCAGATAATGAAACGTACGTCCTCCAGGTTTACCTCTCCTTTTATATAATCTGTTCCCGTGGGATAGAATGGAAGGCACCTGCCATATAAACGGGCATGAGCAGTGGCAAATCCTTGCCACAATCCCAGGCCGGAAATGATGTCTTCCAGATAAGCCGCCACATACAAACTTAAATTCTTGCGAAACGTCTCAGGCAATTCCTCCAAATGACATGCCGCATAAAGTTTGTTGGCCAACTCCACAAAAAACGTATCTGAAGAACAAACTGTCGTATACGGATGAATAGCCAGCCAGTCGTTCAAATAAATCACATTCTTTTTCATATATATTCGTTGAATAATCAGTTTCGAGTAAAAAGCGTCACAAGCAGTGAAATCAGTGTCAGGCCGATTCCTACACATACCACTCCGGTCCAGCCCCAAGCGTGCCAGAATGTACCGGCCAGAAAGGTTCCCAGTGAGCCACCCACAAAATAAGTCGTCATAAAGATGGTATTCACCCGGTTGGTCGCCTTGGGAGCCTGCGACAACGCACAGGTTTGGTTACCTATCTGCACACATTGCATACCGATATCTATCACAATAATTCCCACAATAAAACCTAAATAAGAATTCTGGAAAATAAACATGATTATCCAGGCTGCAATGATGAGCGAACAACCAACAAAAGTAAAGAACCGCACTCCAAACTTATGTACCAGACTCCCAACAAAAGAAGCCTGTCAACGCACCGGCCACTCCACACAGTCCCAACATGCCGATGATGTTATTTCCTGCATAAAACGGTTCTCCACTCAACTTAAAGGCCAGGCACGCCCACAACGCCAGAAAACTACCAAAACAAAGTCCGGCCCGTGCAGAAACCAAACGGATAGTAGAACTGTCCCGATACAGCGTAAAAAGCGATTTCATCAGTCCTTTGTACGTACCTTTGAAATTTAGCGGCATATCCGGCAACACCCGAACTACCACAAAAATACAAAGCAACATGATGACGCTGCAATATAATACATCGTACGCCATCCCCAATATTCTCCTACAAAACCACTGATTACCCGTGAGCCTAAAATTCCTGTCAGCAGACCGCTGACCATCATCCCACGTTACGTGCTTTATTCTGTGGCAGTGAGAACTGTGCAGCAATCGGAATAAAAATCTGCGGCATAACTGAACAAACTCCTGTCACCAGCGAAGCCAGCAGGATGTAAAACACATTCACAGACATGGCAATGCTACAAGTTGCCACCGACAATAAGAGAAAGTTAATAACAATGATATTCTTCCGCTTGTACAAATCCCCCAAAGGGATAATAAACAACAATCCCAGTGCATACCCAATCTGTGTGGTCATAGGTATCAGATTGGCAGTAAATTCCGAGATACCTAAATCTTCACTGATACGATTCAGCAACGGCTGATTATAATACAGATTCGCCACTGAAAGTCCTGATATAATGGCCAGCATCCATAGCAAAGAAGCCGGAATACCTTTATTCTCTTCCAATTTTTGTTCCATATTGATAAATTTCTATTTTCTTTTCCGCAAAAATACGCAAAAAAACAAAAGCCCATAAAAACTTTGCGACAAAGCAAAATGAAAATAAATTCAGGATTCATACAATAACCTTGTTCAATTCGCCTCCTTTGAACTCAAAAGCTACAAATATATTACGTTCAGTTACAACGATGCAAGTCACACAAAATCAGCCCCAAACATTCTACTCCAGAAATAAATTTACTTCTATTGTAAAATAAAAAAGTTAATTATTTACAGCCTAATTTGTTAAATCGTCCACTCTCCAATTATTCGCTGAAAAGATTTTTTAACTTTGCAACAGAAAAAGAGGAATAATACAAAAAGAATCAACGAACTTAACTACAAAGTATTAAGCGAATTAAAACGCGAAAATAGATTTACAATTTAATTAAAAATTTATGGTACATCATTCCAAATTCCTGTATTCCGCATTGGTCGTTTCAGCCATGGCTGTCAGCGCAAATGCTCAGGTAACGACTTCTGCTATCAGCGGAAAAGTTTTAGATGAAACCAAAGCCCCGGTTATCGGCGCTACAGTGGTAGCTATCCACGAACCGTCAGGAACTCTCTACGGTGCAGTGACAAACGTAGATGGACGTTACACCATCCAAGGTATGCGTACAGGCGGTCCCTACAAAATTGAAGTTTCTTATGTAGCTACAACAAAATGGCTTACACGGGCATTTCCCTTGAACTGGGTAACACGTTCAATCTGAATGTAGACATGAAACCCAGTGCAGAATTATTGGATGAAGTTGTAGTCGTAGCCGATGCAAACGCAAATGCAGGAGCTTCACAGAACTTCTCTACTCAAAAAATTGAAAGCACTCCGACAGTCGACCGTAACGTGTACGACATCGTGAAGAACATGCCGATGGCCATGACTTCAAAGAACGGAGGTATCACATTCGCCGGTTCAAACAACCGTTACAACAGCTTCCAGATTGACGGTACAGTAAGTAACGACGTGTTTGGTTTGTCTGCATCTGGAACTAACGGCGGTCAGACAGGTGCCAACCCTATTTCTATGGATGCAATCCAGGAAATCCAGGTGGTAGTGGCTCCGTTCGACGTACGTCAGAGCGGATTTACCGGCGGTGGTATCAACGCCATTACCAAGCAGGGAACCAACACTACTCACGGTTCGGCTTACACTTACTTCAACAACCACAACATGTATGGTAAATACAGTGCGGTGCGTGACTATGAAAAGTCACCGCTGAACCAGCAGTTTACCCGTACCTTCGGTGGAACATTGGGTGGTGCCATCATCAAAGATAAACTGTTCTACTTCGTAAGTGCAGAAGCGAAGAAAAGATCTTATCCTTCAAGCATCTATCCGGGATATACAGACAGCTATATTACCAATGATGTAGCTAAACAGATTGCTGACCAATACAAGAAGCTGACAGGCTTCGATGAAGTTTATAACCAGCGTGATGTAGAAAGCAAATCATTCGGTTTGTTGGCTCGTATCGACTGGAACATCAACAAAGATCACAAGTTGGCTTTGCGTTACCAGCACAACAATTCATACGATGACAACTCTGGCTTGAAGTCATCTACTTATACTTTCGGAAACAGTGGCTACCGCATGAACAACAAGACCAATGCCATCGTAGCCGAATTGACTTCTCACTTGGGACAGAATCTGTATAATGAATTGCGTGCTTCTGCCAGCTTCATCCGCGACCACCGCGATGTGGCTTACCAGGTCCTACTGTACAAATCGATAACATCTTAGGTGGAGATCAAAAAACAACAAACACTGTTAACATCGGTACAGAATATTCATCAGGAGCTAACTATCTGGATCAAGATATTTATACTTTCGAAGATAACTTGTCTTGGTACTTGGGCAATCATACCTTGACCTTCGGTACACACAATGAAATTTACCGCATGAAGAACCTGTTCATTCAGGCTGTAAACGGTTCTTGGTATTATGATGACTTAAACAGATTCCTTAATGACCAGCCTTATAAGTATTCTTATAAGTACACTGACCCTGAATTAACAGGTGGTGATACTCAGTGGGCTCCAGCTATGAAATCAGTCAGTTCGGTTTCTATGCACAAGATAAATGGGATGTAACTACCAACTTCAACCTGACTTATGGTTTGCGTATCGATATTCCGGTGGTATTCAATGACCCAACCGAAAATCCTAAATTTAATGAATACGCAGCTCAACAAGGATTTGATGCTCGCGTAGGAGAAAACCCAAGTGCTAAAGTTCTGTTCTCACCACGTGTAGGCTTCCGCTGGTACACCAACGATTCGCACAAGACCTTGGTTCGCGGTGGCTTGGGCATCTTTACCGGACGTGTGCCTTTTGTATGGTTATCAAACGCTTTCACCAACACAGGTATGGAAAGCAAAGGTACGACCATCGAGCCAAAAGTAAACAAAAACCACACACACACTGCTCCTTCTTTGGGCCAATATGCCAAAGATCCGATGGCGGCAGCCAATTCATCAAATGGTGCATTGAAACCAGATATTGTAACCATTGACAAAGACTTCAAATATCCGCAAGTATTCCGCGCGAACTTGGCTGTTGAGCAAATGTTGCCGGGTGACGTAAAATTGACCTTGGAAGGAGTATATTCAAAGACCATGAACAATGTGTTCTTTGAAAACTTAGCACTGACTAACAACGGAGAAAAGTCATATGTTATTCCAGGCGTAGAGGCTTCTGCTGCACCTTTCTACAGCAAAGGGAAAAGTGACTATTATAGTATCATCAATCTGAGAAATACCAACAAGGGATATACGTATGCCTTGTCTGCTTTGTTAGAAAAGAAATTCAACTTCGGTCTTGACCTGTCGGCTTCTTATACTTTCGGACATGCAAAATCTGTAAATGACGGTACCAGCTCAGTAGCTTACTCAAACTGGAAGTACAACTACTCCGTAGATACCAACTCAAAAAATGAACTTGGTTTCTCTAAGTTTGACGTTCCTCACCGCGTGATGCTTCAGGCTTCTTATAACAGTCCGAAGTACTGGAACGGATGGACCAGCACTACCATCGCTGTTATCTATAATGGATTCTCTGGAAGCCGCTACAGCTTGACCATGAACGAAAAATCAGACTTCAATGGTGACGGACAAAAAGGCAACTCTCTGCTGTATATACCGACTGAAAAAGAATTGGATCAAATGCTCTTTACCAGTGTTAACTATGAAAACAAGCCTTTGAAAATGACTGCAGAAGAAAGCCGTGCAGCTTTCAAACAGTGGCTTGAAAACGACAGCTATGCCAAGAATCACAGAGGTCAGTTTGCTGAACGCAACTCGAACTTGAGCAAATGGGAACACCAGATTGACTTGCACTTGGCACAGCATATTTACAATGTACAGGGCGTAGGTAAACTGGAATTCACTGTTGACATCATCAACTTTGCCAACATGCTGAACAAGAAATGGGGAGCAAGCTACGATTCTGCATTCAACTTGTCACCGGTTACTTTGGAATACTTCAAAGACGGAAAAGCTTATTACTCATATAACAAAGCTGAAATCAAGAAGAGTGACATCGGCTCACGCTGGCACTGTCAGGTGGGTGTAAGACTTACTTTCTAATGAAAAATTAATTCTATCCTCTATAAAGGTGTATTGCCCCACACGGCAATGCACCTTTATTGTTCATACCCAATCGCACACCGTTATGAAAAAACAAATCATCTTCTATTTCCTGTGGTGTATCGCCCTCTTCGCCCAGGCAGAAAAACATTATACGGTTATCGTATCACTCGATGGATTCCGTTGGGATTACCCGCAAATGTACGAAACTCCTTTCTTTGACCAAATGGCACGGGAAGGCGTAAAGGCTACCATGATTCCCTCCTTCCCTTCCAAAACCTTTCCGAATCATTATACCATGGCTACCGGACTGGTCCCCGATCATCATGGCATTGTAGCTAATTCGTTTTGGGACCCCGAACGAAAGGAGGTCTACAAGATGAATAAACCCGCAACCCGAAATGACGCTTCTTACTATGGAGCGAGCCCATTTGGGTCACCGCCCAGAAACAAGGTATAAAAACCGGAAATGTATATTGGGTGGGTTCGGACATTGCTGTAAAGGGAGAGCACCCCACTTATTATCAGGTATATGACAAGAAACCCCGTCTCTCACAAACCGAACGGGTGGCAGAAGTACTGCGCATGCTCCGGCTTCCGGAAGCAGATCGGCCTCAGCTCGTTATGCTCTACTTTGAAGATTCAGATACCTATGGACATACCTACAGTCCGTTTAGTCAGGAAACTCGAAAATGCATAGCCCGCCTGGATGCACTGATGCGTTTTCTGTGGGAAGGATTACAAAGCCTGCCGTTCGCCAAGGATGTCAACCTGATTGTGACCTCCGACCACGGAATGGCCACCGTCAGTGCCGACCGCTTCGTTCCCATCAAGCACCTGCTGAAAGAAGAATGGTATACCCTGATTGACGGAAATCTTCCGGCCCAGATCTATACCCAACCGCAATTCCGCGATTCTGTTTATCACGCACTGAAAGACTTGAATCACGTACGGGTATGGAAAAAAGAAGATATTCCTGCTTATTTGAACTATGGAAGCAACCCGCGTGTGGGCGACATCATTGTGCTGCCTGATTTAGGCTGGCTGGTGGAAGAAGGAAACAAGACACTTCCGGGCGCCCATGGATTCGACCCGACCTACGACGATATGCAAGTGATGTTCCGGGCATGCGGACCGGATTTCAAGAAGGGATACGAGGCTCCGAAATTCCGTAATGTATCGATTTATTCCCTGCTGGCTCGTCTGCTACATATCACCCCAGAGAAGACTGACGGATGCCTGGAGGAGGTTGAAAATATGTTGATTCAGTAAAGTTCACTGATTCATTCCAAAACGTAAGTACGTTTTAGGTCAAACACAAGTGCGTTTGAATCAAAACGTCCTTGCGTTTCAAGTAAAACGCAAGGACGTTTAAACAAAAAGGCTTCGACGTTTTTCGGTGAACGTCGAAGCCTTTTTTCATCCTGTATAATTTACTGAAAATTAGTCTTCCATCAACTTGCGATAACGTACGCGCTTCGGCTCTACATTGCCCATACGCTTCATCTTGTTTTCTTCGTATTCCGTGTAAGAACCCTCGAAGTAGAACACCTGACTGTCTCCTTCAAAAGCTAAGATGTGGGTACATATACGGTCGAGGAACCAACGGTCGTGGCTGATAACTACGGCACATCCGGCAAAGTCTTCCAAGCCTTCTTCCAGCGCACGGAGGGTGTTTACGTCAATATCGTTAGTCGGCTCATCGAGCAACAACACGTTACCTTCTTCCTTCAGTGCCATGGCCAGGTGCAGACGGTTACGTTCACCACCAGAAAGCATACCGCAAAGTTTTTCCTGATCAGAACCGGAGAAATTGAAGCGGCTCAGGTAAGCACGGGCATTCACATCGCGGTTACCCATACGAATCAGTCGTTACCGCCACTGATTACCTGGTATACAGTCTTGTTCGGGTCAATGTCCTTGTGCTGCTGGTCTACATAGGCCACTTTCACAGTCTCTCCTACTTCAAACTCACCTTTATCCACACTTTCCAGTCCCATAATCAGGCGGAACAACGTCGTCTTTCCGGCACCGTTCGGACCGATAACTCCCACGATACCGTTAGGCGGCAGCATGAAGTTCAAGTCGTCGAAAAGCAGTTTGTCGCCATACGCCTTGGCCACGTGCTTGGCTTCGATAACCTTGTTTCCCAGACGCGGACCGTTCGGAATAAAGATTTCCAGTTTTTCTTCCTTCTCCTTCACATCTTCGTTCAAGAGCTTGTCGTACGAATTCAGACGAGCCTTACCCTTGGCCTGACGAGCCTTAGGAGCCATGCGCACCCATTCCAACTCACGCTCCAGCGTCTTACGACGCTTGCTGGCCGTCTTTTCTTCCATTTCCATACGCTTGGTCTTCTGCTCCAGCCAGCTTGAATAATTTCCCTTCCAAGGAATACCTTCGCCACGGTCGAGCTCCAAAATCCATCCGGCCACATGATCCAGGAAGTAACGGTCGTGTGTCACGGCAATTACCGTTCCTTCGTACTGCTGCAAGTGCTGTTCCAGCCAGTCAATACTTTCTGCATCCAGGTGGTTGGTCGGCTCGTCAAGCAACAGGATGTCTGGCTTCTGCAACAACAGACGGCACAAAGCCACACGGCGGCGTTCACCTCCCGAAAGGTTCTTCACCAGCTGGTCTTCGGGCGGACAGCGCAATGCATCCATCGCACGTTCCAGTTTGCTGTCAAGATTCCACGCATCAGTAGCGTCAATAATATCCTGCAGTTCAGCCTGACGCGCAAAGAGGGCGTCCATCTTTTCCGGATCTTCATAACATTCCGGCAAACCGAACTTCTGATTGATTTCTTCGTATTCAGCCAGCGTGTCTACCACCTGCTGCACTCCCTCCATCACACTTCCTTCACGGTCTTCGTGTCGTCAAGCTGAGGTTCCTGTGCCAGATAACCTACAGAATATCCCGGTGAAAATACCACTTCACCCTGGTAGTTCTTTTCGATTCCGGCAATGATTTTCATCAAAGTAGACTTACCGGAACCGTTCAAACCGATGATTCCGATTTTCGCGCCATAAAAAAAGGATAGGTAGATGTCTTTCAAAACCTGTTTGTTGTTCTGGAATGATTTGCTCACTCCCACCATTGAAAAGATAATTTTCTTGTCGTCTGCCATATTCTTTATATTAGTTAAGTTATCTATTCTTCATTCGTTTCATGAAATAGCCGTGCACCACTGCCTGATAAATCAACAGGCCTGCCAGCAGAATGAGCGATGCTGCCCGGAACTGTTGTCCGGAGATGTCTTCTGTATATTTCCCGAAGAACACGCCCAGCATGACACCCGACTCCCAAAGCAACTGATAGGTGTGATAGCCCGTTCCGCGCTCACAGTGCAAAGGAAGACGTATCATCATCCGCAAGAACTGAAGCAGGGAGAACCCCATGCCTAATCCGGTCAGAAGACCGGCTCCCATTAGCATTTCTTTTTCGGTGGAACAGCCCAATATCCATACTGCCACACACATCAATACCAGTCCGACACCATTCAGCAAACGGCCGTTCACTTGCTTACGAACCACGCGGTCCAGCAGCAGGAAAACGATAAATCCGGCTATGATACAAATGTAGAAAAAAGTATCGAAAATCGAACTGAACAGGACCCCTAAAATGAAGGGAACCACCATCATGTTCAAACCCGGGATCAAGGTACGGAAAAGCAGAAAACGGTCGAACGACAGCAACGGAAGGTCCAACGGAGCACGGAAACAGACTTCCACCATGGACACCAGTACGACCGGAAGGGCGCAAAGTCCCACAAACAGATAAATCTGTTGCTGGAAAGAAAGATACCAGCCTGCATTATATCCCAACAGGATGCCGCACAGCATACCGAGTACCCCCGACCAGGTGAAAACCACACTGGCCTTGTTTCTGTACTGGCTGGGAGTTACATCGATGACCAGGGTACTGCCCATGTCCATCAGTACCACCCCAAACAAGGCTCCCTGAAGCACACGCAAAAGGAAGATCATCCCCCACTCTCCGGCGTATGGATACAACAGTCCCAAAAGCGCCAGCAGCAGAAGACTACGCGTACACACATTCTTACGCTTAAACGTATCGACCAGATAATTATTGAACGCTCCCAAAAGGAAAAGAGAAGCTCCAAAGATAGCTATGGCACCTCCGGCCTGAAATCCCGTATACCCTCCTTCTGACACCATCCAGTGATGAAGTGCAGGAAACAGCATATACAACTGCCGTATACAAGAAAAAATTAGCGATGAGCAAAAGATTAAAATTCTTGTTCCACATTTTTTCTACATCTGATAGAAAACACAGATGCACAGACTGCGACTTTTAAATTGTCCGGAAGAACCGGACTTTGCAGTCCATGCATCTGCGGCTTATAAGTGATAATCTTAGTATTGTTCTGACTCGTTAGGGAAGTCACAAGCTTTCACGTCGGCTACATAATGTCCGATGGCGTCGGTCATCACGGTATTCAAGTCGGCATAGCGACGAAGGAAACGCGGACTGAATCCTTTGGTCATACCCAGCATATCAGTCACTACCAATACCTGTCCGTCTACTCCTCCACCGGCTCCGATTCCGATAACCGGAATAGTCAGTTCCTGAGCCACACGGGTTGCCAGTGCAGCCGGAATTTTCTCCAGCACCAGTGCAAAGCATCCGGCTTCTTCCAGCAGACGTGCATCCTTAATCAGCTTTTCAGCTTCAGCATCTTCTTTGGCACGCACACCGTAAGTTCCATATTTATTGATAGACTGAGGCATCAGTCCCAGATGTCCCATCACGGGCATTCCGGCACCGATGATACGGCGAATCACGTCAATGACTTCTTCACCGCCTTCCAGCTTCAGAGCATCAGCATGTGTTTCTTTCATGATGCGGATAGCATTGCGTACCCCGTCAAACGGGTCTGCCTGATAAGAACCGAATGGCATATCCACCACTACCAATGCACGCTTCACACCGCGCATCACTGACTTTCCGTGATAAATCATCTGCTCCACGGTAATAGCAAGGTCGTCACGTTACCCGCCATCACATTCGAAGCTGAATCACCTACCAGAATCACATCCACACCTGCGCCGTCTACAATCTGCGCCATCGTATAATCATAAGAGGTCAACATGGAAATCTTTTCACCTCTCTGTTTCATCTCAATCAAACGGTGAGTCGTTACTTTACGAGTATCACCAGAAAGATATCCTGCCATAGTTTTCTTCTGAGTTTACTAAAATTTCCGCAAAAATAGCCGATTTTTCCGAATCAGACAAGCCTTACAGCAAGTTCATCATTTCTTCATACGTAAAACAGGTGAAATCTGGAATCACCCGGGCGCACTGATTTTGAATGCTTCCGCCGGATTGGTGGTGCTCAGTCCCACCACAGGCATTCCTGCTGCGTTTCCCGCCTGAATACCATGGAACGAGTCTTCAAACACGACGCAATTGGCCGGGAGCGTCTCGAAAACTTTGGCTCCAAGCAAAAAACAATCGGGGTCCGGCTTGGATTTCTGAAACATCTCGCTGTGAGTATCCGGTCCACCATATTCTTCAATTCAGGATGTGCCGCATACACATTGGCCATTTTCTTCTCGTTCGAGCTGGTCACTATGGCTATTTTCACTCCATGAGCACGAAGAGTCTGCATGAACTCTGCCACTCCCGGCACATATTCATAGCGCATCTCCGTCTCGAAACGGTTCAGGCCTTCTGTAATTTCAGCCTGCTCATGCTCCATTCCCTGAAAATAACGGTCGTAAATCTGCCGCAACGTCTGTCCTTTGATGATTTTTCCGAATTCCTCGTATTCCGGATGGTATTTTTTTCCTACCTCATTCCAGAAGATGCTGTACTGTGACTCAGTGTCCATCACCACTCCGTCAAAATCAAAAAGTGCTGCTACGCATTTAGTTTTGTCCATTGGTGTATTTAGTTTGATTTAACGGTGCAAAGTTCTAAAATATTGCTTCATATTCCTAACTTTGGAAATTAAAATAAACAAACGTACATGAAAGAAAACAATCCGCACATATTGGGAGAGGCCCCTATCGGGAAACTGCTGGTGGAATATTCCATTCCTGCCATTATCGGAATGACACTGACTTCCTTGTACAACATCATCGACAGTATTTTCATCGGTCACGGTGTGGGAGCCTGGCTATCTCCGGTCTGGCCATTACCTTTCCGCTGATGAACCTGCTGGTAGCCTTCTGTACACTGGTGGGCGTAGGAGGTGCACACTTTCTTCCATCAGATTGGGACAGAAGGATAAAGAGGGGGCAGAAGACATTCTCGGCAACGTAGCTATTCTTTGTGTCATTAATGCCATCTTCTAGGGCGGACTGGCATTTATCTTTCTGGAACCAATTCTCTTTTTCTTCGGAGCCAGCGAAGCTACCCTGCCGTATGCCCGCGATTTTATGCAGGTAATTTTATTGGGCAGTCCGATTTCAGCGTCACAGCATGCGACTGAAACAGCACATCATAGCCAACATTTTTGCCATCGGCATGTCGCCCTTCGTTATGAATGTGTGCGCCTGCTGCATCGTGATTTTCATCAACAACCGTCTGCTCAACTATGGAGGTGATATGGCCATCGGTGCATTCGGTATCCTCAACCGTATCCAGATGCTCTTTGTCATGATTGTAATGGGTATCACCATGGGAATGCAGCCCATTACGGGATACAACTACGGTGCACAACATTTCGACCGCGTAAAAAGAACCTTGAAACTGGGAATCACGGCAGGATGTATCATTACTACCTTAGGATTCATAATCGGTGAACTGTTTCCCGGTATATTTGTCGGCATGTTTACCGACAACCACGAACTGACTGATGAAGCGACACTGGCTCTGAGAATTGGCATTCTATCCTTCCCGGTGGTAGGTGCACAGATTGTCATCACCCAGTTCTTTCAGTCCATCGGAAAGGCCCGGACTTCCATCTTCCTGTCTCTTTCCCGCCAGCTGCTCTTCCTTCTTCCGGGACTGGCTTTTCTCCCACCCTTCTATGGAGTAAAAGGAGTATGGTTCAGCATGCCGTTATCCGATGCATTGGCCTTCGCCGTGGCAGCTTTGATGCTGGCATACCACTATAAGAAAAAGATGTCAGGCACCGATTTACGGACATCTTAAAAACTTTCTGAGAAAAGAAGAGCCAGATTCAGCACAGATACAATCACTGCCATGGTGTAAAGCACAAAACTGCTCCACCGGGAGTTGGCATATTGCCCCATCACCCGTTTAGAGGAGGTCAACCCTACCTGCAAGAATATGGTAAACGGAAGCTGAATGCTCAGTATCATTTGTGAGATAATTAATCCCTGAAAAGGATTCTCGATGAACAGAATGACAACCAGTGCTATTCCTAATGAAAGTAGAATTCCGACACGAGAGTGCACATCCTTTACATGATAGGATTCACCAAACATGCCGGCAAAAATGGAACCGGCGGCCATCCCGCTTGTCACAGTGGAAGAAATACCTGCCATCAGCAAGGCAAGAGCAAAGATAGTAGCAGCCTGATTGCCCAGCAAAGGCTCCAACAAGCTCTTGGCCTGCTGCAACTCTTCTACTCCGATATGATTGGCAAAGAAGGTAGCCGCAGCCAGCAGAATCATCGCACTGTTGATGGCCCAGCCTACTCCCATAGAGAACAGGGTATCATAAAATTCATACTTCAACAGCTTTCGGATAGAAGCATCGTCCTTCTTGTTGTACTCCCTACTCTGTACCACTTCCGAGTGCAAGAACAAGTTATGAGGCATCACCACGGCTCCCAGCACACTCATTATCACCAACAGACTTCCTTCAGGAATGGAAGGCGTCACCCATGAACGGGCAGCCAAAGGCCAGTCAATGTCAACCAGGAAAAGTTCATAAAGGAATGACAATCCAATCACTGACACGAATGCAATAATGGAGCGTTCAATCCGCTTGTAGGAATTGGTAAACAACATGATTGTGACAAAGAATGCTGTGAGAAGGGAACCCCAGATAACAGGAATATCGAATAGCATTTCCAGGGCAATGGCTCCTCCCAAAATCTCAGCCAGAGAAGTGGAGATAGACGCCAGCACGGCCGTTCCCAAAATAGGACGTGACACCCATTTCGGCGTATATTTCGTGGCAGCCTCACTCAAACAAAGTCCGGTAACAATTCCCAAGTGAGCCACATTATGCTGCAACACGATGAGCATAATAGTAGACAATGTAATCACCCACAACAAGGAGTACCCGAAGTCTGCTCCTGCCGCAAAATTAGAAGCCCAGTTGCCCGGATCAATAAAACCAACGGTCACAAGCAAACCGGGACCAATATATTTAAAGAAATCCAGCCCACCAAGATAACGCTGGTGGTCCTTACGTCGTAATTCTTTGATGAAATTCCACATATCAATAAATCTGTTTTAATAAGTAAAAACACATTTAGCCAATAGAATGTTCACACAAAGAGTAAAGAAATTTGTAATTAGTTCAAATTTAAATCTGCCCAACCTACAGCACGATACCAAGAGATGGACTGTTTGTAATAATCATTCCAATTATTCCAAGAAATATTATCAGGCACGTAATCATTAACCTCCTTCGGAATATACATACCGATTCCACAAAAATGGGCTTCATCAACCCTAAAAGTAGAGTTAGAAGGATTTGGGATACACTCTTTAGCTATTACTGCCTCATTCAACACAGTTTGTATAGAAGCAATAGCCTCATTTAAATCTGTTTCTGCCACTCCGCTTTTTCCTCCCAACTCTCGAAAGAAATCAAGCACATCATACGAAAAATACTGAAAAGTACCCACTCCATACTGCTGTACGTTCTGCATGGACATAGAAGAAAGCGCATCCTGCCACTCAGAAAGCTTTGCTTTTACTGCACTGGCCAAATTTTCCATTTGACTACAGTCCATCACTGCACATGTCCCCCAGGCATTGTTTACTTTATTGAAAGAAATAAATTCATGGCACACAGCAGAATAATCTATATTCTCAGAATACAGATAAGAGAATACCTGCTTATAAGGAAATCCTAAGGCCGGAGTCTCCATTACGGAAGCAATACAATATGAAGTGACCTCTTTCAATTCATAGCCCACTTCTGCCGTACCCATCATGCAGGCATCGAACAATACGAAATCAAGTTTTTCCGAAAAACTATTTTTCAACACATCAGCCAGATCCGGAATATCTATATTGTAACCATCGTCATCACCAAAGGCTTTTGACTGCACAGAATTCCCCTTCATCCATCCCGAAGCATGCGAGCCTAGAATAAGGCCATAACTGTCAGAAGGGGCAACCTTCTGCATGTCCTTAAAAACTTCTTCCATAACAACCGGATCAGTGGCTATCTGACTGTTCATCGTGTATTCTTTCTTACGTGCTACCTGGCATACAGTCTCAAACGTCAAATCCGTCCCAGTCAGGGCTGGAAGGTTATTGACATTGCCACGCCCATCCGTATCAAAACATAGCAACGTGGGTACATCCAAATAACTACCATATTCCTGCGGACGATAAAATACCAGCAACGTACAAGAGTCTTTTATTTCAGCCAATGCCATGTACATATCCACCACATTGTCTTGTAGATTCCCCTCCAAAGATTTAGGACTATTTGAAATCAGATATGCCAGCACCGTACGTCCGGAACGTTTCGCAGGCTGTTGTTCCGGAATTTCATTAGAACAAGCAGCCAGCACAACCACCAGCAGGGTGTAAAGCCATTTCTTCATCTGCATTATTCAAAATCAGGCTTCTCAAACTTAAATTCTGCATTCACATCCTGAAGGAACAATGAACCACCCTTGGTATATTTTTCCTTCAATTTCTTCAGTTCCTTCTGCACGTTTTTCTTTTTACGGCTGAAAACATGAAGCAAGTACGGTTCTTCCCATTCTGCTTCTGCTCCAAATAGTCTTTCAACTGGATGCTGTACAGCGCACGGCCCACCAACAATCCTTTATCATCTACAGCAGCACTGTCCAGATACTGCACGTCAGTAAAATACACCAATGAATCAGTAAATGAAGCAGAAACGCCTGCCAAATAAACTCCATATTTGTTCTTATCTTTTGGCCGCTTGCTGAATGCAGAAGCAGCAAATACCATCATTAACAGAAAACAGAAAAACTTTGTATAACGCATAATTCATCAATTTATGGGGCAAAAGTACACAATTATGCGTAAAAACCGAAAGAAGACATATAAATTAACAAAGAAAAAGCCTTTCTACATACAAAAAGAGATGTATCAAGGTCTGAGCTAACCTTCATACATCTCTTCTGTTTTTTTGGAAATCAATCTCTACCTTATCCCAAATAAGATTTGAGCAGCTTACTACGAGAATTTTGTCTTAATCTTCTAATTGCCTTTTCCTTAATCTGACGAACACGCTCACGTGTGAGCCCAAACTTGTCGCCGATTTCTTCCAACGTCATTTCCTGCGTGTTAATACCGAAAAACATCTGGATAATATCCTTCTCTCTTTCGGTTAGCGTAGAAAGTGCTCTGTCAATTTCCCTCGAAAGTGATTCATTTACCAAAGAGCGGTCGGCCATAGGAGAATCATCGTTCACCAGCACGTCCAGCAGACTGTTGTCCTCTCCTTCCACAAAAGGAGCATCCACTGAAATGTGGCGACCGGAAACCTTCAGCGTATCCGAAATCTTGTCTACCGGGATTTCCAACTCGTCGGCCAGTTCTTCCGGTGAAGGACGACGCTCATTTTCCTGCTCAAACTTGGAAAACGCCTTGCTGATTTTATTCAGTGAACCTACCTGATTCAACGGCAAACGCACAATACGCGACTGTTCAGCCAGTGCCTGAAGAATAGACTGACGAATCCACCAAACGGCGTAACTGATAAACTTGAATCCACGAGTTTCATCAAACTTTTCAGCAGCTTTAATCAAACCCAGGTTACCTTCGTTAATCAAGTCAGGCAAGCTCAATCCCTGGTTCTGATACTGTTTGGCCACAGACACCACAAATCGCAAATTAGCACGCGTAAGCTTCTCCAAAGCAATACGGTCACCCTTACGGATACGTTGAGCGAGTTCTACCTCCTCTTCTACAGTAATCAAATCTTCACGACCGATTTCCTGCAAATACTTATCCAAAGAAGCACTCTCTCGGTTAGTGATACTTTTAGTAATCTTTAACTGTCTCATTCTATATAAAATGATTTGGGTACAAAAGTACAAAATTAATTTTATTTAGGCGGTAGATTTCCAAAGAAAGAATCTATAAATTTCTTAAACAGACAAACCTACTCTCTTTTTGTTAACCATCTGCCATAAAAGACAACAGACTAAACCGTCTGATTGTTCATCTTCATGAAAAATACAAGGCAAATAAACATCAAAAAGGCGCTTCGGCAATCGAAACGCCTTTTCTTTCCAATTCTTTTTACCTTAGTAATATCTTTTATTCAGCTTGTGACAAGTCTACCGCATAGTTGGCACGTCTTCCTGAAGGATAAACTCCCGTCATGAACAGTACCTGATCGGGTGACTGAGAAGCCTCTTTCATTACACTTTCCAAATCTTGTACGGTGCGCAACTGCTTGCCGTTGGCTTTCAGAATAATGAAACCTTTGCGAATACCGCTGTCTTTCATTCTTCCGTTATCAATGCCGGTCACTTCAACTCCATAGCCTAAGTTCAACTGTTTCTTCAGTTCATTAGGTACGGCACGGAAGGCTGCTCCCAGAAGTTCCATATCTGCCTGTTTTACCACCTTGGTTGTTCCCTGAGAGTTCTTCAACGTAATGGTAAAGGTCTTTTCTTTCTTGTCGCGCAATACGGTAACTTTCACCTTGTCACCCGGACGATACTTAGCCAGCAAGCCTTGAAGGTCGGCCATCGTCTTCACCTTACTGTCATTCAACTTCAGGATGACATCGTTCTTCTGCAAGAATCCGTCGGCAGAACCACCTTCAGTTACTTCGACTACCTGTACACCTTCAGTAGCTCCCAGTTCCTTCTGTTCTTTTCTGATTTCATCCGGATACCTTTCATCACCCATGTCACGACCGCCGATACCCAGCAAAGCACGCTGTACGGTACCATATTGTTTCAAGTCGGTTACCACCTTTGTCATGATACTTACCGGAATAGCGAAACCATATCCTGAATAAGCACCGGTCGGAGAATACAACATGGCATTGATACCTACCAGTTCACCTTTCGCATTAACCAACGCACCACCACTGTTACCCTGATTGATAGCCGCATCGGTCTGGATGAAAGATTCTACCTGATTAGCTCCCAGTCCACGAGACTTCGCACTTACCACACCGGCAGTCACTGTAGAACCCAAGTTGAACGGGTTACCTACTGCCAATACCCACTCACCGACTTTCAGGTTGTCAGAGTTACCTACCACGATAGCCGGGAAATCATCTCCTTCAATCTTTACAAGTGCCAGGTCAGTAGTCGGGTCAGTACCGATGACACGACCTTTCATTTCGCGTCCGTCGTGCAACTTCACATTGATTTCATCTGCTCCGTCAATCACGTGGTTGTTCGTTACGATGTAACCATCCTTTGAGATGATGACACCCGAACCGAAACCTCTCTGTTCCGGAGTCTGTACTTGCTGCTGACGTCCTCTACCGTCACCGAAGAAGAAGTCAAAAATATCCGGTTGTCCCTGAATAGTCTGTATCTTGCTGCGCTGGATAGACATGATATGTACGACGGAATTCAACGTACTCTCTGCCGCTTTGGTCAAGTCTACCGGCTGCATGCTGGAAGCATCGACGCTGCGGTACGTAAAGGAGATGCTGTTTCAAAACTTTCATAAAAAGAAGTATTATCCTGATTTTTCTCCATCATGGCATACGCTGTAACCCCTGCCACTCCGGCACTCAAAGCAACGACTGCCACAGAACCAATCGCAAACTTAGTTGTTGTTTTCATACCTTCTATTGTTTTAAATGTTAATTTCGGCGTTGTTTTAACTTTCCATTTGCTAAAGTAGAACAAAATCCATACGATTGTACTCTTACCCTATTCTTTTTTCCGTCTTTTAACAATGAAAACAAGAGCATTAACCGCAGTTAACTGGCATATCTGACAAATTTACATTCATTACCAGTGAAATAGTGACAACGCTGACAATTCGTCCGGCCCGTTCTGACAGCTCCCCAAACGCCCGAATCAAAAGAATCCTGACAATTATAGCACAAATTCCGTTTATTTGCGTACCTTTGCACGAAGAAAGCAGTCGGTCGGTCTGTCGCTGGTACATTATTATATAGTAAAAGAGGAAAGTCCGGGCAACGCAGAGCATCCTACTTCCTAACAGAAAGCTGTCCGTAAGGGTAGAGTAATGCAGAAGAAAATAACCGCCTCCACCCGGAGGTAAGGGTGAGAAGGTAGGGCAAGAGCCTACCAGCGTATAGCGATATGCGGGCTGTGCATCTTAGGAGTTGTAAGGTCATGTAAACCGGCATTAACGAGGGTTGCTCGCCCCACGTCGGAGGGTGGACCGCTAGAGCCTGTCGGTGACGGCAGGAGTAGATAAATGACAGACTCCCCTGCTTGCAGGGTGACAGAACCCGGCTTATAGACCGGCTGCTTTCTTTTTCATTAAAACCAATCCACCATGAACGCACGACTCAAATCACTGATTCACTTTCTGGACGACGGTATCTGGCGCATCCGGGAAGAGGAAGTTTCTCACCTCCAATGGAAAGTATACACCTGTCTTAAGATTATTTACTTATCCATCAACCAGTTTATCAATGACCGTATTGTGGTGCGTGCATCAGCGCTGACCTACAGCACCCTGCTTTCCATCATCCCATCCTGGCCTTGCTTTTCGCCATAGCCAGAGGGTTCGGATTCGACACCCTGATTGAATCACAGTTCCGCAGCGGGGTAACAGGTGCGCAGGCTGAACTTGTTATCAGCTGGATTAACTCCTATCTGGAACATGCACAAAGCGGAGTTTTCATCGGTGTGGGGCTCATTATGTTATTAGGAACCGTCCTGCTGCTGATTGACAATATCGAACGCAGTTCAATGCCATCTGGCAAGTAAAGAAGCCACGCGGTCTGTTCCGGCAGATCACCGACTATTCTTCTTTGATTCTGCTGCTACCGGTACTGCTCGTTATCTCCAGCGGTCTGTCCATCTTCATGAGCACCTATGTCAAAGAATTGCAGAACTTCATGGTACTGGCCCCGGTTCTGAAATTCTTCGTCCGCCTTATCCCCTATGCCCTCATCTGGGGAATGTTCATCGGACTTTACACATTCATGCCCAACACGAAAGTCAAGCTGGCACACGCCTGGCTACCGGGTATTCTGGCAGGAAGTGCTTTCCAAGCCTTTCAGTATTTCTACATCAATAGCCAGATATGGGTTTCTAACTACAATGCCATCTACGGAAGTTTTGCCGCCATTCCTCTGTTCCTTTTGTGGACACAAATATCCTGGAGCATCTGTCTGTTCGGAGCCGAAATGAGCTACATCAGCCAGAACATATCCACCTTCAACTTCGGAAAGGAAACAGCCAATATCAGCCGACGCTTCCACGACTTTTTCTGCACCATTATTTTGAGTTCTATCTGCAAACGGTTCGCCACTGGCGGCCGGCCTTACACGGCAGAAGCCCTGAGCAAAGAACACAAGATTCCAATCCGTCTGACAAAAAGTATTCTGTATGAATTGCAGGATATACGACTGATTTATGAAGCCGGTGTCGGCGGAGAAGAAAAATCCCGCGACCCTCAATATCTCCCTGGAATTGACATCCACCGGTTAAGCGTAGGCACCCTCCTCAGCCAGCTGGACGCCAACGGAGCGGAGGACTTCAAAATTGACCCGGGACATTATTCTACAGCCTGGCAAACCCTGATACAGGCCCGCAAAGAATTTACAGAAAAAAGCAGCGAGGTACTGCTCAAAGATCTATAAAAAAAACGCAAGGCGCAGCTTTCGGAAATCGTTCCAAAAAGCTGCGCCTTGAAGTTATATAATTCGAAAGTATCACTCTGTAAGCTGCATCATGCGGCTCAGGTACTTACCGATAATATCAAATTCGATATTTACCACACTGCCCACCTTGATTGTATGGAAATTGGTATGCTCGTAAGTATAAGGAATAATCGCTACCTGGAACGTATCCGACGTAGGATTGCAGACTGTCAGGCTGACACCGTTCACCGTGACAGAACCTTTGTCTACCGTAAAGTATCCGCGTTTTGCCATCTCCTTGTCGAAGTTATACTTAAAGGTGAAATACCAGCTTCCCTGCGCATCATCAACCGCCGTACAGACTGCTGTCTGGTCCACATGTCCCTGCACGATATGACCGTCCAGCCGTCCGTTCATCATCATGCTGCGTTCCACATTCACCTTGTCGCCTACAGCCAGCAGACCGATATTGGAGCGTTCAATGGTTTCCTTCATGGCCGTTACCGTATAAGTACCGTCCTGGATGCTGACTACCGTCAGACATACCCCGTTATGTGATACACTCTGGTCAATCTTCAGCTCATCCACAAACGAACATTTCAATGTCAGGTGCAGGTTTTCCTGATCCTTTACCACCTTCACGACTTCTGCATATTCCTCTACTATTCCAGAAAACATAATCTTATGGTTTTAAAAATATAAACTGTGTCATTTCTTTTTCGACTCGGGAATCGGGCTGCTCCATACGGTTTCTCCGCCGGAAGATACGACCGAAATCACTCCGCCTGCGTAATCTTCAATGTAGCTGTTGCCCTTCACCAACATGTCTTCCGCCATGTGAATGGCCTTTTCAGGAGTCTTGATAGAAAACCCCTTATTGTCGCTCGAACTGCCGTCCGAGAAATAAATATCATACGTTGTCATGTTTCTTCATTTTCTTAATTGCAGGCGCAAATATATCAAATTCCTCATAATACCCGCAACAGATATACAAAAAATTTCCTGCAAGAAAAATGCATAAAAAAGAGAAAACAACCTGCGTTGCTTTCTCCTGCGAGCGGAAAACGAGACTCGAACTCGCGACCCTAACCTTGGCAAGGTTATGCTCTACCAACTGAGCTATTTCCGCAAAATTTCAAACTAAATGGAAGCGAAAACGAGACTCGACTCGCGACCCTACCTTGGACAAGGTTATCGCTCTACCAACTGAGCTA
>ENA-OQBJ01000141-OQBJ01000141.1-human-gut-metagenome-genome-assembly--contig:-NODE-141-length-37035-cov-2.770673_pt1 | contig 37035 bp, 39 predicted proteins | sample MGYA00242743_ERZ504545 | MGnify/ENA primary metagenome ERZ504545 (study PRJEB26092, sample SAMD00036252) | human gut metagenome | host: Homo sapiens | study: EMG produced TPA metagenomics assembly of... | reverse complement strand
AAAAAAATTTCAAAAAAGGTGTTGACTTTTCTCTTGCGATAGTGTATTATACATTTTGTCGCAAGGCAATGGCTATCGCCAAACGGTAAGGCAACGGACTCTGACTCCGTCAGTTCCTGGTTCGAATCCAGGTAGCCCAGCTCATTGAAAGGTCTCAGGTCTCGTACCTGAGGCCTTTTTCGATGCTCAAAAACAAATACAGCAGGAGGAACGAAACGATGAAGTATTCCTTTACGAGCAGAATCCGCTACAGCGAAATCGGTGAGGACGGAAATCTCACCTGTCGGGGCTGATCAATTACTTTCAGGACTGCAGTACCTTCCAGTCGGAAGCGATCGGCGAGGGCGTTGCGGAGCTCAAAAAACGAGACTGCGCCTGGGTGCTGTCCGCGTGGCAGATTCATGTGCGCCGCTATCCATCCCTCGGTGAAGCGGTAAAAATCACTACATGGGCGAGCGGCTTCAAAGGATTTCTTGGCATGCGTAACTTCACGATGGAAACAGAAGACGGCGAAATGCTCGCCTGTGCCAACTCCATCTGGTCTTATGTCAATATGGAAACGGGTCATCCCGTCCGCGCACCGAAAGAGACGACAGACGCCTATGGCATTGACGATCCGATCGACGAGGATTTCGGCGAGCGCAAAGTGAAAATGCCGGAAGCAGATTTCATCGGCGAACCGTTCCCGGTGCGGCCGCACAACCTCGATACGAACCACCACGTCAATAACGCACAGTTCATTTCCCTTGCCGGTGAATGCCTTCCGAAGAACTTCACCGTGCGCCGGATGCGCGCCGAATACAAACAGCAGGCGCACCTCGGCGATGTCCTGCATCCGCTGCGCGCTGAGACGGAAAACGGCTGTTTTATCTCGCTGAACGATGAAAAAGGACAGCCATACGTAGTTGTGGAATTTCAATGATTGTGGTACAATCGGAAAGAATAAGATACGATACGAACGTAATAAACACAATGAGGAAAGGGGAATTTGCCATGAGAGCGCAGAACCTTACACTGTTAACCGATTTATATGAACTTACCATGATGCAGGGCTACTACGAGAACCCGTCCGATCAGATCGTAGTATTTGATGCATTTTACAGAAAGAATCCATGCGGCGGCGCATACGCCGTATGTGCAGGACTTGAGCAGGTAATCGAGTATGTCCGCGATCTTCACTTTTCACCGGATGACATCGACTATCTCCGTTCCCTCCATATTTTCAACGATGATTTCCTGGAGTATTTAAGAGGCTTCCATTTCACCGGAGATATCTATGCGATCCCGGAAGGAACCGTCGTATTCCCAAGAGAACCGCTCTTAAAAGTTGTCGCTCCGATCATGGAGGCACAGCTTGTAGAGACCGCGATTCTGAACATGATCAACCATCAGAGCCTGATCGCGACGAAAGCATCCCGCGTTGTTTACGCGGCAAAGGGCGACGGCATCATGGAGTTTGGACTCCGCCGTGCACAGGGACCGGATGCCGGTATCTACGGCGCGCGTGCTGCCATGATCGGCGGCTGCATCGGAACCTCCAATGTCCTGACTGGACAGATGTTTGACGTTCCAGTCAAGGGAACCCACGCACACAGCTGGATCATGAGCTTCCCGGATGAGTACACCGCATTCAAAACGTATGCGAAAATGTATCCGGAAGCATGCATTCTTCTCGTAGACACCTACGATGTTCTCGCATCCGGTGTTCCGAATGCGATCCGCGTCTTCAAAGAGATGAGAGCAGAGGCTTACCGATGAAGGGCTACGGCATCCGCATCGACAGCGGTGACCTGGCTTACCTGTCGAAAAAAGCATATCAGATGCTCGAGGCAGAAGGTTTCGTCGATGCCATCATTTCCGCATCCAGTGACCTCGATGAGTACCTGATCGACAGCCTGAAAACCCAGGGTGCGAAGATCAATTCCTGGGGCGTCGGCACCAACCTGATCACATCCGGTGACTGGCCGGCATTCGGCGGCGTTTACAAGCTGGCAGCAGCAAAAGATAAAGATGACGCAGAATTCACACCGAAGATCAAGCTGTCCGAGAACTCCGAGAAAGTAACAAACCCGGGCAATAAGACGATTTATCGTATTTATGATAAAGAAACCGGAAAGATCCGTGCCGACCTGATCTGCCTTGCAGACGAGACCTTTCGACGAGAGCAAAGATATGATCATCTTCGACCCGATCGAGACCTGGAAAAAGACGAAGATCAAAGGCGGAACCTACACCTTACGCGAGCTCCTCGTTCCGATTTTCCAGAAGGGCGCATGCGTCTACACTTCTCCATCCGTTATGGAGATCCGCGACATCTGCACCAGAGAGAAAGATACCCTCTGGGAGGAGTCCAAACGTCTGGTCAATCCGCATGAGGTTTACGTGGATCTGTCCGACAAGCTGTACCACATCAAGAGCGACCTGCTCGAGGAGATGAGCATGAAGGCTCTCGGCGAGCAGTAAGAAAGGAAGTCAAATGTTAAATATAGGAAGAAAGCAAAAGCTGGTAGTAGTAAAGAAAGTAGAATTCGGTATTTATCTTGGGGAGACCCGGGAAGCAGGCGAGAAGGAACGTGTTCTTCTGCCGATCAAACAGGTGCCGGAAGGAACAAAAGAGGGAGATGAGCTGGAAGTATTTCTGTACCGCGATTCCAGCGACCGTCTGATTGCGACAACCAGAGAGCCGAAGCTGGTGCTTGGAGAGCTGGCTGTCTTAAACGTAGCTGCTACCGGAAAGATCGGAGCATTTCTGGACTGGGGTCTGGAAAAAGATCTGTTTCTTCCGTTTAAACAGCAGACCCGCCGCCTCCATCCAGGTGATGAGGTTCTGGTTTCCCTCTACATCGACAAGAGCGACCGTCTCTGTGCAACGATGAAGGTTTACCATTTCCTGAAAACCAATTCTCCGTACGTCGTAGGCGATATCGTAAAGGGAAGAATCTACGAGATCAGCGGAAACTTCGGCGTTTTCGTTGCTGTTGATGACCGCTACTCCGGCCTGATTCCAAAGAGAGAAGCACAGGCAGACTATCATGTCGGCCAGGAACTTGAGTGCCGCGTTACAGAAGTCAAAGAGGACGGAAAACTCTCCCTGTCCGCACGCGGAAAAGCGTACGAGCAGATCGCAATCGATGCAGAGAGCGTTCTTTCTGTGATCGAGGAATTTGCAGGTGTCCTTCCATTTGATGACAAAGCATCACCGGAAGTGATTCAGAGAGAATTCGGCCTCAGCAAAGCAGCATTTAAGCGCGCGGTCGGCCATCTGATGAAAGAAAAACAGGTTGTCATCCGCGACGGTAAAATCTGGACGGCAGAAAAAGCAAAATAAGAAAAAATCGGGCACTGGACAGGAAGCACATCCTCTCCGGTGTCCGTTTTTTGTGTCAGACAGCAGATAAAATCTTGAAATTTTTTCTGCGCCCGGTTTGCGGTTGCGCGAAGAGAGGATTGCGCTTATAATATGATCTATATGACAAAAAATGACACAGGATCTGATGGAGAGCGATGAAGAAAAAGAAAAGTAAGAAAAAAACATCTTTTATTTCCAAAACCGCAATGACGGTTTTAACGATCATTCTGATTATTCTGTTTTTCTGCATTATGTCGATGGTCGAGAAAATACAGGGAACGGCCCGCGTTGTCAACTATGCCGGTCTGGTGCGCGGAAAAACGCAGCGGATTATCAAGCTGGAGGATGCGGGAGAACCGCAGGATACGATGATTGCAGACATCAACGCTTATATCGACGGTCTGCAGAACGGAAGCAGCGAGCTGGATCTGGTGCGCCTGGATGACCGGGATTTTCAGGATAAAATGACTGAGCTGGCATCGTATTTTGAAGAGCTGAAGGCAGAGATTCTGCTGGTGCGTGAAAAAGGATATGAGAATACCGCGATTATCGAAAAGAGTGAGACCTTTTTCAAAATCTGTGACGAGGCGACGGGCCTTGCGGAAGCGTATTCGCAGAGAATGGCGTCTTCGCTGAAGAAGCTGGAGCAGGTGGTAGTAGGAGATATCATCGGTCTGGTGTTTGTCATCGGCATGGAGCTGATCAAGGCGTCCGCTATGCGGCGATGAACCGTATTCTGCAGAAGAAAGTCTATCTCGATGAGGCGACGGGCCTGCCAAATAAAAATAAATGCGAAGAGATTCTGGAGGGAAGCGACGGAGGAGAAGAAATTTCCGGCGTGTATGCGGTCTGCGTGTTTGACCTCAACAATCTGCGCACGATCAACAACAGTCTGGGTCACGACAAGGGAGACGAATATATCCGTTCCTTTGCCGTTCAGCTTCGAAAAGCAGTCCCGGAGGAGTATTTCGTCGGAAGAAACGGCGGAGATGAGTTTCTTGCCATTCTGCGCGGACTGAACCGCGAAGAAGTGGAAGCGTGCATGAATCACATCCGCACGCAGACGGCAGAATATTCCCGCCAGCACCCGGAGATGCCGATCAGCTACGCCGGAGGCTATGCACTGTCCACGGAATTTGAAGACTGTGATATCCGGGAACTGTTCCGCCATGCGGACCAGAACATGTATATCGACAAAAACCGCGCGAAGATGGAAGAAGCCGCCGCAGAGCGGAAGATCAGCCTGGAAGCGCTGGACGTCGTAAAGAAAAAGGGATATCATTTTTCCAACTGTATTTACTGCAATGCAAGACAGGACCAGTACCGGATTCTGCGTGCCGTTTCGGGCTTTTTCCTTGCCGAGGACGGCAGCTATACCGGTGCGGCCGAGCATATTGTGCAGGGAATCACGGATGAGGAAAAGAGAAAGGAAATGCGTAGAATGCTGGATCTTACCCATCTGAAGGAGTGCTATCAGAAGGGAGAAGAGAGCGTAGAAATTCTGTACGAGTATCGGGAGGGCAGCGAAGGGGAAGCGCTCTGCCGGGGAAAAGTCACCATTCTGTTCTACGACGCGGCCGAGGACGGCGGACTGCACCATTTTCTGATGGGCTTTGAGCGGTTCCGCTCCAATGGGGAAGCTGCTCGGAATGAAAAAGAACAGCTCGACCAATACTATGAACAGATGAAACAGTCGATCATTGAAAACAGCCACTACGCCGAGGCACTTCTCGAGACGGCCGAGGCCGTGTTCGCCGTTGATCTGACGAATGATTCGCTGGAGCAGATTTTTTACCACAGCGAGCAGAAGAAATTTGACCTCAATATAGATCTGCCGTGTTCCTACGAGAAATACTGCGGGGAATGCAGTGCGTTTGTCGCGGAGGAGACATTGGAATCATACCGCATTGTGGATTCCTCGAAGAAACTGCTGCAGCGCTTTGAAAACGGAGATAAGCAGGTAGTCGTGGAGTATCAGGAAACAGATGAGTCCGGCAGAAGAATATGGTTGCAGAAGACGGTTCTTATGTCACAGGATACCGTCTACGACCGAAAGACAAAGCGGGAGAGCGTTGTGGTACACGGCATGATCCTTTTCCGTGATACGTCAGAGTTCCACAGCCGGGAAGAGAGGGAGAAGATACAGCTTCAGGATGCCTTTAGAGCTGCAGACAGTGCAAGTCGTGCAAAAACAGAATTTATGAACCGCATGAGCCACGATGTGCGCACGCCGATCAATGGCATTATGGGCATGCTGGATATCATCCGCAAAAACCGGCAGGATGAGGCAAAAGTGGACGACTGCTCGATAAAATCAATCTTTCCGCAAGCCATCTGCTGGCACTCGTCAACGATGTGCTCGATATGAATAAGCTGGAGTCCGGAAAAGAGACGATCGAGAGCGTTTCTTTTGACCTGACGCATCTGATGGATGATGTGGCATCCCTTGTCAATGCGCAGATTACGGAGATGGGCATTACCCACTGTACGCACCGCGGTGAGCTGACGCACACGAGACTGATCGGCAGTCCGCTGCGCCTGCGGCAGATTATGCTGAATCTCTTCAGCAATGCAATCAAGTACAACAAGCCGGGCGGAATGATCGATACGTATGCGGGCGAAGTCTCCTGCGACGGAACCCGGGTCGTCTACGAGTTCCGCATCACGGACAGCGGCATCGGAATGAGCAGCGAATTTATCGAAAAAGAGCTGTTCCATCCGTTCACACAGGAGAAGTCCGGTGCGAGAACGCAGTACAAGGGAACGGGCCTTGGCATGTCGATCGTCAAAGAACTGATCGAAAAAATGCAGGGCACGATCGAGGTAACGAGCCAGCAGGGCGTCGGAACGACGTATGTATTCCGGCTTCCGTTTTACATTGACTGCGAGGGACAGCGGATTCAGGAAGTAAAGACACGGATCGCAGGAAAAGAGCTTGTCCGCTTCCACGTTCTGCTTGTCGAGGATAATGAGATCAACATGGAAATCGCCGAGTTTTACCTGACCGATCACGGTGCGACGGTGGAAGAGGCATGGAACGGCCGCGAGGCGGTCGAAAAGTATGCGGCGAATCCGCAGAAATTTGATGTGATTTTAATGGATCTGATGATGCCTGTGATGGGCGGCCTTGAGGCGGCGCGGCAGATCCGCACCATGGAGCTTCCGGAAGCAAAACAAGTCCCGATCATCCCGATGACGGCGCAGTCTTCCGAAGAGAGCAAAGAGGGATGCCGCGCAGCGGGCATGAACAGCCATCTGACCAAGCCGATCGAGCCGGACAGCCTGGTGCAGACGATCTTGGAGACAGCGGAACATGCCTTTGGAAAATAGAGGAGAAAACGATGAGTTTTACGCATTTACATGTACATACCGAATACAGCCTTCTGGACGGATCGAACAAGATCAAAGAGTACGTTGCCAGAGTCAAGGAGCTTGGCATGAACAGCGCCGCGATCACCGATCACGGCGTCATGTTCGGCTGTATCGATTTTTATAAAGAAGCCCGCGCGCAGGGCATCAAGCCGATCCTCGGCTGTGAGGTTTACGTGGCGCCGGGTTCCCGTTTCGACCGCGAAACCAGCCGCGGAGAGGACCGGTACTACCATCTGGTTCTGCTGGCGGAAAATAATACGGGCTATTCCAATCTGATGAAGATTGTTTCGGCGGGCTTTATCGATGGATTTTACTATAAGCCGCGTGTCGACATGGAGATTCTGGAAAAGTATCACGAGGGCATTATCGCGCTTTCCGCCTGCCTTGCAGGTGAGGTGGCGCGTGCGATGGTGCGGAACCAGTACGAGATGGGAAAAGAGGCCGCACTGCGGTATGAGAAGATTTTCGGAAAAGGCAATTTCTTCCTGGAACTGCAGGATCACGGTATCCCGGAGCAGCGGATGGTCAATCAGCAGCTGATGCGCCTCTCGGCAGAAACCGGCATCGAGCTGGTGGCGACGAATGATATTCACTACACGTACGCAGAAGATGCGGATTCCCATGATATTCTTCTGTGCCTGCAGACCGGAAAGAAGATCACGGATGAGGACCGCATGCGCTACGAGGGCGGCCAGTATTTCGTGAAATCCGAGGCGGAGATGGCATCGCTCTTCCCGTATGCACCGCAGGCAATCGAAAATACACAGAAAATTGCAGACCGGTGTAATGTGGAGATCGAATTTGGTGTCACAAAACTTCCGAAATTCGATGTGCCGGAAGGATACACTTCCTGGGAATACTTAAATAAGCTCTGCTACGACGGCCTCGAGGAACGGTATCACCCGGCGACGGATGAACTGAAAGCGCGGCTGAAATACGAGCTTGATACGATCAAAACGATGGGTTACGTCGATTACTTCCTGATCGTGTGGGATTTCATCAAATTTGCGCGCGACCACGACATCATGGTCGGACCGGGACGAGGATCGGCGGCCGGAAGTATTGTTTCCTACACCCTTGGCATCACACAGCTGGACCCGATGCGGTACCAGCTCCTGTTCGAGCGTTTCCTGAACCCGGAACGAGTTACCATGCCTGATATCGACGTGGATTTCTGTTTCGAACGCCGCCCGGAGGTCATCGACTATGTAACGAGAAAATACGGCAAGGACCGCGTTGTACAGATCGTCACATTCGGTACACTGGCGGCGCGCGGTGTCATCCGCGATGTCGGCCGTGTGCTGGATATGCCGTATGCACAGGTGGATTCGATCGCGAAGATGATTCCGAATGAGCTGAATATCACGATCGACAAGGCACTGCAGATGAACCACGAGCTGCGGGAGCTGTACCAGGGCAATGAAGAGGTTGCACATCTGATCGACATGTCACGGAGACTTGAAGGTCTGCCGCGCCACACGTCGATGCACGCCGCCGGTGTTGTCATCGGTTCGCGGCCGCTGGTGGAATTTGTGCCGCTCTCGCGAGGAAGCGACGGAACGATCGTCACGCAGTTCACGATGACGACGCTCGAGGAACTGGGACTTCTGAAAATGGACTTCTTAGGGCTTCGGACCCTGACCGTCATTCAGAATGCGACAAAGCTCGCAGAGCGTTACAGCAATAAGAAAATTGATCTGCTTCACATCGATTACAACGATCCGAAAGTGCTCGGCATGATCGGCGCATCGAAAACGGTCGGTGTATTCCAGCTCGAGAGTGCGGGAATGAAAAACTTCATGAAGGAGTTAAAACCGCAGAGCCTCGAGGATATCATCGCCGGAATTTCCCTGTACCGGCCGGGCCCGATGGATTTTATTCCGCAGTACATCAAAGGAAAAAACAATCCGGAATCCGTTACGTACGATACACCGCTCTTAAAACCGATTCTGGAGCCGACGTACGGCTGTATCGTCTACCAGGAACAGGTTATGCAGATCGTACAGGCACTGGCGGGCTATTCGCTTGGACGGGCTGATCTGGTGCGCCGTGCGATGTCGAAGAAAAAGGCATCCGTCATGGAAAAAGAGCGCCAGAATTTCGTTTATGGAAACGAGGCCGAGGGCGTGCCGGGCTGTATCAAAAACGGCATTGATGAGAAGACAGCGAACAAGATCTACGACGAGATGATCGACTTCGCGAAATACGCCTTCAACAAATCCCATGCGGCGGCGTACGCGTTCGTATCGTACCAGACGGCATGGCTGAAATACTATTACCCGGTTGAGTTCATGGCGGCTCTGATGACCTCCTGCATCGATAACCCGGGAAAAGTCGCAGAGTATATCTTGAGTTCCCGCCAGATGGGCATTTCTATTCTGCCGCCGGACATCAACCGAAGCGAAGGAAAATTCACGGTAGACGGCCAGGCGATCCGCTATGGCATGGCGGCGGTCAAAGGCATCGGAAAGCCGGTCATGGAGGCGATCGTGGAGGAGCGGAGTGCAAACGGACCGTTCCGCTCGTTAAAGGATTTCGCGGAGCGTCTGAGCGGAAAAGAAGTCAACAAGCGGACCGTCGAGAACTTTATCAAGGCAGGTGCATTCGACTGCTTCGGCGTGACGAGAAAGCAGCTCATGTTCGTCTACGCCAATGTGCTCGATGATGTGGCGCGCGAGAAAAAAGATTCGTTAAGCGGCCAGATGAGTCTGTTTTGACTTCGTAGATGAGACGACCAAACGGTCGTATGAAACGGTGTACCCGGATGTCGGAGAATACGAAAAGAGTGATCTTTTGGCGCTCGAAAAAGAGGTGCTCGGCATCTACGTCAGCGGTCATCCGCTCGAGGAGCAGGAGGAGTGCTGGCGGAAGAACATTTCCGCGGTAACGACAGACTTCCAGCCGGATGAGGAGACGGGTTTCCCATCCGTCACCGACGGCGCGAAAGAGATTGTCGGCGGCATTATCACGGATAAAAAAATCAAATATACAAAGAATAACAAGACAATGGCATTTCTCACACTCGAGGACCTCGTCGGCAGTATGGAAATCGTCGTATTCCCGCGCGATTACGAGAAAAACGCAGCGATGATGCAGACCGATGCGCGTGTCTTCATCCAGGGCCGTGTTTCCGCGGAGGATGATAAGCCGAGCAAGCTGATCTGCGAGAAAATTTTCCCGTTTGCAGGCATCCCGAAAGAGCTCTGGATCCAGTTCCCGGACAAGGAAACGTACGAGAGAGAAGTGGCGGATCTGTACCAGATGCTGCATGAATCCGACGGCAAGGACAGCGTGATTCTCTACATCAAATCGATCAAAGCGATGAAAAAACTGCCGCCGAGCGCAATGTGCAGGCAGATGCCCGTCTGGTGGCGTCACTTCAGGCAAAATTCGGTACCGGAAACGTGAAAGTTGTAGAAAAGAGTATTGAAAAAAGGGCCTGAATGCTTTAAAATAAAACTGTGTGTGATTAATAAATAAAACTACTCGTTTATTAATGTGTGTGATGAGATGGAGGAATTCATATGGCAACGACTAACAAGGTAAAGACAATCGGAGTGCTTACCAGCGGTGGTGATGCACCAGGTATGAACGCAGCGATCCGTGCAGCCGTAAGAAGAGGTCTGCAGAAGGGCGTTCAGATGAAAGGTATCCTGAAAGGCTACGACGGACTGATGAACGAAGAAATCATCGACATGACAGCCCGCGATGTATCCGACACCATCGAGCGCGGAGGTACTATCCTTTATACCGCCCGCTGCGCAGAGATGCGTACACCGGAAGGCCAGAAACGTGCTGCAGATGTCTGCAGAAAACACGGCATCGACGGACTGGTAGTTATCGGCGGAGACGGATCTTTTGCAGGAGCGCAGAAACTGGCAGCTCTTGGAATTAACACCGTAGGTGTACCGGGAACCATCGACCTGGATATCGCCTGCACAGAATATACCATCGGTTTTGATACCGCGGTAAACACTGCAATGGAAGCCATTGATAAAGTAAGAGATACTTCCACTTCCCATGAGAGATGCTCGATCATCGAGGTTATGGGACGTAATGCCGGATACATCGCTCTGTGGTGCGGTATCGCAAACGGCGCAGAGGATATCCTGCTTCCGGAGAAATACGATTACGATGAGCAGAAGATCATCAACAACATCATCGAGAACCGTAGAAAAGGCAAAAAACATCATATCATCGTAAATGCTGAGGGCATCGGCCATTCCACCAGCATGGCGCGCAGAATCGAAGCTGCAACCGGCATCGAGACCCGTGCAACGATCCTTGGACATATGCAGCGTGGAGGAAGCCCGACATGTAAAGACCGTGTATATGCGTCCATCATGGGTGCTTACGCAGTTGACCTTCTTCTGGAAGGCAAAACAGACCGCGTTGTTGCATACAAGAACGGTGAGTATGTAGATTACGATATCGATGAGGCACTGTCCATGACAAAGACTCTGCCGGAATATCAGTGGGAGATCGCAAGAGCTCTTTCTTATAACTATACGAAATAAAAAAGTATCACGAAACAGACTGTTTTTAGCAAGCAGTCTGTTTCATTGGTATAATAGCGGGAATAAAAATGTTTCCGCGGACGGAATAGAGAGACAAAATAAAAAAACAGGAGGAACTTAACAATGGTTACCTGGAACAATCTTGATAAACTGGCTTCTTTTGAGGAGCTGAAAAAAGTGGAGCGTGTCAATCTTGCCGAGGTGATGTCCGGCGAAAACGGAGCAGAGCGCGTAAATCTTACAGCGTTCCGATGGCAGAAGGACTTGCGTATAACTACGCAGCAAAACAGGTGAATGAGGATGTCCTTGCCGCACTCGTAAAACTGGCAGAAGAGGCACAGCTTTCTGAAAAATTTGAGGAGCTTTACAACGGTGCTGTCATCAACACCGGAGAGAACCGTCTCGTGCTTCATCAGCTGACCCGCGGCCAGCTCGGAAACACCGTTACGGCAGACGGCGTAGACAAACGTGCTTTCTACGTAGAGCAGCAGAACCGCATCGCAGAGTTCGCGAACAAAGTACATGCAGGTGAGATCACCAACGCAGCAGGTGAAAAATTCACCACCGTTGTGCAGATCGGTATCGGCGGAAGCGACCTTGGCCCGCGTGCGATGTATCTGGCTCTGGAAAACTGGGCAAAGAAAAACGGCTGCTTCAAAATGGAAGCAAAATTCATCAGCAACGTTGACCCGGATGACGCAGCAGCTGTTCTGAATTCGATCGACGTAGCACATTCCATCTTCGTTCTGGTATCCAAATCCGGAACCACACTGGAGACTCTGACCAATGAGCCTTCGTAAAAGACGCTCTGAAAAATGCAGGCCTGGATGCATCCAAGCATATGATCGCCGTTACCAGTGAGACTTCTCCGCTGGCAAAGAGCGACGACTATCTGGCAGCATTCTTCATGGATGACTACATCGGAGGCCGTTATTCTTCCACATCCGCAGTCGGCGGCGCTGTTCTGTCCCTGGCTTTCGGACCGGAAGTATTCGCAGCATTCCTCGAGGGCGCTGCAGCAGAAGATAAACTTTCTGCAAACAAAGACGTATTACAGAACCCGGAGATGCTCGATGCGCTGATCGGTGTTTACGAGAGAAACGTTCTTGGCTATCCAAGCACTGCAGTTCTTCCGTACTCCCAGGCACTGAACCGTTTCCCGGCTCACTTACAGCAGGTAGATATGGAGTCCAACGGTAAATCGGTCAACCGCTTCGGCGAGCCGGTCAATTACCCGACCGGTCCGGTTCTCTTCGGCGAGCAGGTACCAATGGACAGCATTCCTTCTATCAGCTGCTGCATCAGGGAACTGATATCGTTCCGCTGCAGTTTGTAGGATTCCGCAATAACCAGATGGAGACCGATGTCGACATCCAGGGCAGCACCAGCCAGCAGAAACTCTGCGCAAACGTAGCAGCTCAGATCGTTGCATTTGCCTGCGGTAAAGCAGATGAGAATAAAAACAAAAACTTCGAGGCGGCCGTCCGTCCAGTCATCATGATCGAGATCAGGTAAATCCGAAGACGCTGGGAGCACTGCTTGCACACTTCGAGAATAAGATCATGTTCCAGGGATTCCTGTGGAACGTAAACAGCTTCGACCAGGAAGGCGTACAGCTTGGTAAAGTCCTTGCAAAACGCGTTCTGGCTCACGAGACAGACGGAGCACTGAAGGTATTCAGTGATCTGCTCAATATCTAAAAGCGTTATTTTCTGATCAGAAAAGGCGTCCTGTGAAAAAATCTCCCGGAAAAACTCCGGGAGATTTCAGACTATAGACAAAGCCCTGCTTTTGCAGGGTTTTTTCATTTTCAGATTATCCCAGCTTCGCCGGGAGAGACGAGGAAACCGTGGTCTGGTGCTTTTGACGGAATTGCCGCGGGGTGATCTGGTACCGCTTTTTAAAGGTGCGGATCAGATGACTGCAGTCCGCAAAGCCGGTCTCGGCTGCAATATAGTTCAGGTCATAGTCGGTAAAAAGAAGCAGGTTTTCAACCTTGTTCAGGCGGATAAACTCGATATACTGCTTACAGCTCTGCCCGTAATGCTTCAGAAAAAGTTTGGCAAAATAGGAGTAGCTCATGTTGTATTTATGTGCCAGTGCCTCGATATTGATGTTTTCCTGGGAATGGCGGTCGAGATAGACGAGGATATCCTGCATACTCTGTTCCTCACTCTCGGAAATCGATTCGGGATTGAAACAGATTCCCTGGCAGTGCCAGATACGCAGAAGCCGGAGAAACAGTGTGGAAAAGAGAGAATAGATATAGGCATCATAACCGTATTTCTTTTCAAGAGCCTCCCTCTCAAGGGTTACAAAAAAATCATGGAGATTCAGCTCTGAGAGATCTTCCTGCGTAAACAAAAGCGAAGGATAGGTCATCGTGGCGATTTTATGGAAAGCAAAGCTCAGGTTCGGAAGGTAGCTTCCGGTGAGCTGGATGCGGTTCAGGTTGAATTTGATACAGAAATAGCGGAATGGCCGATCCTGGTCTGCGGCAAGTGCGTGGACCGTCTGTGGAGGAAACAGGATGAAAGAGCCCGGTTTTATGTGGTAGACGGAATCGTTGCAGCTCACGAGAAGAGAACCTTCCTGCAGATAAAGAACCTCCGTAAAATAGTGCCAGTGGGATTTGACCGGCATGGAAAACTGTCGGAGCAGCAGGAAAAGGCTTCAATCGGCGAGTGCAGGATGTCACTGTATTCAAAAAGATTCTTCAACGGAAAAGTCCCCCTTCAGGTAAAAAATATTCAGTATTTTTCTGGGAATATCAGTTTCGGAAAAATAGAAACATTCTATTTTTGTACAGTCGCATTATATCATATCCAAATGAAAATTGATACAATGGCGAAAGCATTTGAAAGAAAATTAATGCTGAATTTGGTAACTCAATTTCCTAAGATAAGGGGGGATATGAAAACATGAAAAGCAACACGAAACAATTCCCGAAAAACAAAATTGCGTGGCTGTGGGAAAACATGGAGGGAAAACGGGCGCTGTACTTTGTCGGTATTCTCGGAACCGTTTTGTACAATATTCTGCAGCTTACGATTCCCTATTTTTCGGGAAAAATTGTGGATCTGTTTTTAACGGGGGAGAACGCGGCGACAAATCTTCAGGTACACCGTGACCTGCTTTACCGCTTGCTGTTTGCGATGGTCGGCTTTACGTTCCTGCGTGTTATCGTTGTTTATGGCAGCTGTATGATCTATGAGACGGTGTCGCAGAGTGTTCTGTACCGGGTGCGGAATTATCTGTACGACAAGCTTCAGCGTCAGGATATGACGTTTTACAGTACCTATCGGACAGGAGATCTGATGACACGGCAGACAGGAGACCTGGATGCGGTGCGTCACATGGTTGCATGGGTTGTACGAATGGTGGTTGAGTCATTTTCTCTGTTTGCTGCAGCGGCCGTTTTCTTCCTGTATACGAACTGGAAGCTGGCACTGTGCGTTCTTGTGATTTCACCGTTTGTATTCTGGATTATCTATCTGTTCCGGAACCGCGTTGCCCCGATGCATGCGGCGCTGCGTGAAAAACTGGCACAGATGAATACATGCGCACAGGAGAATATTTCCGGAAACCGCGTTGTCAAAGCGTTTGCAAGAGAAGATTACGAAATCGAGAAATTCGACCGTGCCAATACCGACTATGCGGAGACGAATAAGGCAACCGGAATGGTATGGCTGAAATTTTTCCCGATTGTCGAGAGTATTGCGAACCTGATGCCGGTTGTCCTGCTCGCAGTCGGCGGTGTTTTTATGATCAGAGGACAGCTTACTATGGGAGACTATGTGGCATTTTCAGGCCTCATCTGGGCAATCGCCAATCCGATGCGTCAGATGGGAAATATCATGAACGAATTTCAGCGGTTCTCAGCAGCGTCGAAAAAGGTCATGGAGCTGTATTACTCCGAACCGAAAATCAGGGACGAAGAAAATGCCGTTTCCCATCCGGAGCGGTTTGAAGGCAAAATCGAGTTTGATAACGTTTCCTTCCAATACGAGGATGGTGATTTGCCGGTTCTGCACAATATTTCCTTCACGGCCCATCCGAACGAGACGGTTGCGATCATGGGCGAGACCGGCTGCGGCAAGACATCGCTGATCAATCTGATCCCGCGGTTTTATGAGCCGACAGAAGGACAGATCCGGATTGACGGAATTCCTGTAGAACAGCTGAAGCTGTATGATCTCCGAAAACAGATCGGACTTGCCACGCAGGATGTTCTGCTGTATTCTGACACGATCGAGGGAAACATTGCCTACGGCGATGATTCGATCAAGATGAACGAGGTTGTCAAGTTTGCAAGGTATTCCGCTGCGGCAGATTTCATTTCAAAGATGCCGGAGGGCTACGATACCCTGGTCGGAGAGCGCGGTGTTGGTCTTTCCGGAGGCCAGAAGCAGAGAATTTCTCTGGCAAGAGCACTGGCTATCCGTCCATCGGTTCTGATTCTTGACGATACAACATCGGCGGTTGATATGGAAACAGAGAAACAGATTCAGCAGTCCTTACGGGAGCTTGATTTTCCATGTACCAAGATTGTGATTGCACAGCGAATTTCGACAACGAAAACAGCGGACAAGATTATTGTTCTGCAAAATGGCTATATTGAAGAAATGGGAACACATGAGGAACTGATGGAGAAGAAGGGTTACTATTATGAACTGGTGAAGCTGCAGACCGGTGTGGATGAACTGTAGGAGGGGAAGCAATGGCAAAAAATACATACAAGCAGGATGAAGTGCTCGAAGAGCCGTTTGACATCAAGCATCTGCTCAGAGCTTCATCCTATATCAAAAAATATGCAAAACGGATGGTTTTTGCGATCCTTTTGAGTGGCATCGGCGGTGCGTCCGGCTATGTGGCGCCGATGATTATCCAGCGGGCGCTGGACCTTGCAATTCCGGAGAAAAACGAGAGGCTTTTATTTTCTCTTGTGGGAATGCTGGTCGGCATCTATCTGGTGAGCGTGATCTTCACAACAATCCGAAGCCGCATTATGGTGGATGTCAGTCAGAGTATCATCTATGATATCCGAAAAGATTTGTTTGCACATCTGCAGGAGCTGCCGTTCCAGTATTACGATGACCGCCCGCACGGCAAGATCCTGATTCGGGTTGTCAACTACGTCAACTCGGTATCGGATATGCTGTCAAATGGTCTGATCAACATCGTTCTGGAGAGCTTCAACCTTCTGTTTATCGTGATTTTCATGTTTCTGGTTGATGTGCAGATGGCATTTGTCGTGCTCTGCGGCGTGCCGGTGCTGTGCGTTTTCATGGTCTGGATCAAGAATAAACAGAGACGTGCATGGCAGGCAGTTTCGAACAAGAACTCGAACCTGAATGCCTATCTGCAGGAGAATATTGTCGGAGCCCGCATTACGCAGATCTTTGCACGAGAGGATGAGAATGCGGAGATTTTCAAAGATCTTTCCAAGGATTGCCGCAGAACATGGAATACAGCAGTTCGCTATTCCAACCTGGTATGGCCGGGTATCGATTCAATTTCCGTCTGCGTGCGTGCTGCCATTTTTCTGTCCGGTCTGATCCTTTTCGGGCAGGGAAATAAGTCGGTTGGTACGATTGTAGCGATTTCGAGCTATGCATCGTATTTCTGGCAGCCGATCATGAACCTTGGAAACATCTTCAATAACTTTATCAACAACATTGCGTATCTGGAACGTATCTTTGAGACGATGGATGAGCCGGTGACGGTAAAGGATGCAAAAGATGCCGTTGAAATGCCAAAAATCCGCGGTGAGGTGACCTTCGATCACGTAAATTTCTCGTACGATGCGTCAAAACAGATCTTAAACGATGTTTCGTTTACGGTAAAACCGGGTGAGAGTGTGGCGCTTGTCGGACCGACCGGAGCCGGAAAGAGTACGATTGTCAATCTGATTTCACGGTTTTACAATGTCAATGGCGGTCGCGTCCTGATCGATGGACAGGATATCTCGCAGGTGACCATTCATTCCCTGCGTGAGCAGATGGGTATTATGATGCAGGACAGCTTTATTTTCTCGGGAGATATTGAGGATAATATCCGTTACGGAAAGCTTGACGCAACACATGAGGAGATTGTGAAGGCGAGCAGAACTGTCTGTGCGGACGAGTTTATCAGCAAAATGCCGGATCGCTATCAGACGGAGGTAAGGGAGCGTGGTTCCATGCTGAGCCAGGGACAAAAGCAGCTCATTTCGTTTGCGCGTACCCTGCTTTCCGATCCGGCCATTCTGATTCTCGATGAGGCGACCTCAAGCATTGACGTACAGACCGAAAAAGCACTGCAGACGGGACTCAATGCCATGCTGAAGGGCAGAACCTCATTTATCATTGCGCATCGTCTGTCTACGATCCGCAACTGCGATAAGATTATGTATATCGATAACGGCGGTATTATGGAGAGCGGAACACATGATGAGCTGATGGCAAAGAAAGGCCATTATTATAAACTGTATACAGCACAGCTTGATGAAGTACAGAAAGCGGGCTGATCAAAAAAAGATCATAAAAAAGATTATAAAAAAGGCTTCTGCCAGCGGATAAAAATCCGTGGCAGAAGCCTTTTGCCGTTTCTTGTTCGTGTCGCTTTTTGCGCGTGTCGCCGAAGCGACCCGCCGCAGGCGGAAAATTCGGCAAAGCAGGAGTTCTTCTTATTTTCCGGAGAAATATTTCTCTTTGATGATTTCAACCGGCATATCTTCACCGGTCCACAGCTTAAAGGAAGCAGCTCCCTGGTATAACAGCATGTACATGCCGTTCCGGTCTTGCATCCAGCCTCTTTTGCCTCACGCAGCAGGCGGGTTTCCTGCGGATTGTAGATCACATCGAAAACGAAGAGGTCTTTGTGGAACATCGTTGTGTCGGTGATGATGGTGTTCTCGGTTTTTGGAGCCATTCCGACGGAAGTTCCATTGACAAGAATGGCGCTGTCTGCGATGGATGCGCGAAGGACTTCCGGATCGGAGAAGTCGTGCAGGGTAACCTTGCAGGAAGTACGCTCATTGAGTTTTGCAACGATTTCTTCTGCTCTTCCGAAGAAGTTGTCTCTGACGTTGAATACGTTGATCTCGCTACGCCGTCGAGGGCTGCCTGTACCAGGATTGCGGTAGCAGCGCCGCCGGCACCGAGCAGAGTCATCTTTTTGCTGATGATGTCTACGCCGTTTTCTGCAACTGCTCTCATGAAGCCGACACCGTCGGTGGTGTAAGCAGTGAGAACGCCGTTGTCGTTGACGATGGTATTACATGCGCCGGAGATCTCCGAAGCAGGAGAAACCTTGTCTGCCAATTTGCACATGATATTTTTGCCAGGCATGGTGATGTTCCAGCCTCTTGCACCCATGGTGCGGAGTCCTTCGACTGCCTGCGGCATTTTGTCTTCCGGTACATCAAAGGCAAGGTAGCTATAATCAAGGCCGAGCTGGTCGCATGCTTCGTTGTGCATTTCCGGAGAAACACTGTGTGCAACCGGGCTTCCGAGTAAACATAATAATCCGGTGTGTCCTGTGATGTGTTTTGACATAATATGAAATCCTCTCTCTCCTCGTATTTCCGCATGATGATAAATCGTGCTGTAGCACTTTAAACTGCTACTATATGAAGTGAATTATACTCCAGATGCCGAAAGAAAGCAAGAAAAAAAGAGGAAATGACGCAAAGTTCATTTCCTCTTTTCGTGTTGGTTTTTGATTAAGGTTTAAGATGAAAAGATTCGCCCGGAAATCAGATTCCAAGTTTCTCTTTCATGTAGTCAACCGGAGTATCTTTTCCGGTGTACAGCTTGATTGCGATGAGTGCCTGGAACAGCATCATGCCCATGCCGTTGAATACTTTCTCACATCCTGCTTCTTTTGCCTGTTTCATCATAACAGTTTCACGCGGAGCGTAAACGGTATCCGTTACAATGAGATCTTTTTTAAAGAAGGAAGGATCAGGAATGTTGGAAAGGTCTTCCAGTGGATGCATTCCTACGCCGGTAGCATCGCAGAACAGGTCAGCTGCGTGCATTTTTTCTTTCAGGAGATCTTTGTCTGCCAGGTCGTTCATGGTAGCCTTGCAGTTGGTGTTCTTGTTGATCAGATCAACAATTTCCTCTCCACGGCTGTAGAATTTGTCTTTGATGTTGAAGATTTCGATTTCTGCAACGCCATCCAGAGCACCGCGTACTGCAATTGCAGTAGCGGCACCGCCGGTTCCGATCAGGATCATCTTCATTCCCTTGAAATCGATGCCTTCTTCGGTCAGTGCCTGCCAGTATCCCATACCATCGGTGTTGTAGCCTTTCAGTTTGCCGGTTACCTGACCGTTTTCGTCGCGGAGGTTGACTACGGTGTTGATAGCGCCGCATAACTTAGCTGCTTCATCTACCTCGTCCAGATATTTGTGGACAACAGTTTTGTTTGGCATGGAAATATTGGAACCGAGCATTTTCAGCGCGCGGATACTCTGCACAGCATCTTTTAAAGAATCGTTATCAACTTCGAAAGCAAGCTGAATGACGTCATCTCCGTTTTTGTCGTATGCAAGGTTGTGGGTTGTCGGAGATGGGTGTGACGGATCGGGTAAGCCATTAATCCAACTAATTCGGTATGTCCTGTAATATTTGGCATGATATTTTCCTCTTTTCTGTTTTTTTATATTGTGTAAGAAAGTGATTCAGTGATTACTCAAGCGGCTCCAGATGCAGGTATCCCTGGGACTCCAGTACATTCAGGATCGCACGGCCTTCCATGGTACCTTCCATGATGCGGCGTGCGCGTACGGAATCGCCGATGGTATAAATATAAGTATGGGTATCGGCGAATGCTTCCTGAAGCTCCGGAAGAATCGGGTTGTTGGAGCGCATTCCAAGGCAGTTGAATCCATAATCGAAGGTGAGATCCTGGATGGTTCCGTCCGGAAGCTTTACAGTGAATGCGTTTTCTTTTACTTCCTGAAGAGCGGTGTTGACATATTCTTTTACACCGTATTTGTCGTGTGTCTCACGCATGGAGCATTTGGTGATCGGGTCTGCAAGCATACCGATCTGCGGCAGCATATCGATGATGGTACACTCGGCGCCTCTCGGTGCAAAGTATTCAATAACGTCAAGTCCTACGGAACCGCCGCGACTACAACGACTTTCTTGCTCTGACAGGCTTCTTCCGGATATTTTCCGGCGTTTACATTGTTGATCATACCAAAGATGGTATTTACGTTTCCGGCATCGATGTTCTCTTTCAGGCCTTTGATCGGCGGAACAAGCGGAACGGAACCGGTGGAGTTTACAATGATGTCCGGTTTGAACTGTTTGATCTTATCCACCGTAGCTTCGGTGTTGAGGAAAATATACAGGTTTTTCAGTCTTGCAGCTCTTGCCTCAAGGTATTTCGGGAAATCTTTCATACGGGTCTTGCTTGGAAGATCGGAGATGAAAGTGGAAAGACCGCCGATGTGATCGTTTTTCTCAAGTACGAAAACGTTGCATCCGACTTCTGCTGCGGTGCAGGCTGCTTCCATACCGGCAGTACCGGCGCCGACAACAACAACGTTACAGTTTTTATTTACTTTCAGTGCTTTGTAAATATCGCCTTCCGGAACAGCCGGGTTTACGGTACAACGGATCGGGCGGTTGACGCCGATACGGTTTCCGGCACATCCAACGTTACAGGAGATACATTTCCGAAGAAGATCTTCCTCGCCGTTCTCAACTTTTTTCACCCAGTTCGGCTCAGCGATCAGGCCGCGTCCCATTCCGACGATATCTACATCGCCGCTCTCGAGAACTTTTTCAACGACCTTCGGGTCACGGTAGTTACCAGCATTGATCACAGGCTTTTTGAATTTATTTTTTACGGCTCTTGCATGTAGGAACGCCATCCATCCGGCAGGAAGTTGGAGTCGATCTGATACTGCAGGGATGGGTTGAGGCCGCAGGATACGTCATACATATCTACGAACTCATCCAGGTACTCGAGGTACTCGAGGGTATCTTCCAGAGTATTTCCTCCCGGAACACGCTCCTCAGCAGAGATACGAACGATGATCGGGAACCACGGTCCGACGTTTTTACGTACTTCTTCGAGAACCATACGTGGGAAGCGCAGGCGGTTTTCTACAGAACCACCGAATTCATCGGTTCTTTTATTGTAATACGGGGAGATGAACTGGCTCATCAGGTAGGAGTGGCCGCAGTGGATTTCAATGGCATCAAAGCCGATGGCCTGCACACGTTTTGCAGCCTCGCCGTATTTTTCACGGTTGTCATGATTTCTTCTTTTGTCATCGGGCGAGGGGTTTCTCCGCCGGCTTTTGTCGGGATGTTGGAAGAAGAAACGGTTTCCATACCGGTTCTTGCGGAAGATGCGGAAGCTCCGGCGTGGTTGATCTGAATTGCTACGGTAGCACCGTTTTTATGAAGATTTTCGACTAACTGATAGTAGCGCGGCATAAAGCTGTCGTGGTCGATACGGATCTGGCTGGTTCCGTTGGAACCGACCGGGTACTCGATGTTGGCGTTCTCCAGAATAATAAGACCAACGCCGCCTTTTGCGCGGAGAGAGTAATAATTCATATGACGGTTACTCATCTCACCGCTTGTCTCACCGTAGTTGGTTCCCATCGGGGTCATTGCAATACGGTTTTTAATCGTTGTTCGTTTGATGGTAATTGGTTCAAAAATTTTTGGGTAAGCACTCTTCATGAAAATTTCTCCTTATTCATTACATGAGCGGTAATCCTCTGTTTGTGACAAATCCATCATAACTCTTTCGACTAAAAATTAACAATATCTTTCAGATAAACTTTTGATACGTTTTCGCTATCGTTTCTGGACTCTTCGATAATGTCAGCGTGCTGTTTCATGTATTCGGTAAACCGTTCGACAGCCGGAAGCCGGTAGCGGTTCTTCATCCAGAACATAAAAGTCTGATGATAAATCTCGAGACCTTTCAGTGTATGGATGCGGATACCGTCTGCCTGTTCCAGAATATCGGTTCGCGGCATGAGCGCGATGCCGAAGTTTTCGCGTACCAGTGCCACAATCGAATATTCATCCGGGCATTCCATGATAATATTGGGATGAAGCTGATATTTGCGGTAGAGATGACCGGTGTAGGCCCCCATCCAGGATGCGCGGTCGTAGCCGATCACCGGATAACGGGTAAGCTTTACAAGCGGAACCTCCGGTTCGTCGGCAATCGGATGCTGTTCCGGGGACACGATGACAAGCGGCTGCTGGATCAACGGAAAAAACTCCATGTCGTCGCGCTTTAAAAAGCCGCCAAACCCAAGATCGAGTTCGCCGGATTTCACCTTCTGTGCAATGGCCGGGGTATGGTTCTGCCAAAAGCTAAAGGCAACATTTTTGTTTTCTTCTTGGTCCAGAAAGGTGCGGACATTGTGCGGAATATAATGTCCGGCAAGTGGAAAAATATAACCGATGTTGATTTTTCCGCCACCGGAGGCGAGTTCTTTCATCTTGCCTGCCGCAATGTCACAGTCGCCTGCGATCCGGTCTGCATGCTCCAGGAAAAGACGGCCGGCATTGGTAAGGACAACACCGCGCCCTTTCTTTTCAAACAGCGTGATTCCAAGCTCACTTTCAAGGGCGGCCATCGAACGGCTCAGGGATGGCTGGGAAATATAAAGCTCCTCTGCCGCCTGGTGATAATTTTCCAGCCGGGCGACCTTTCGGAAATAGAGAATCTGATTCAGTGTCATGTGGTTTTTCCTCCTGAAAAAATGGTTCCGTAAGAAAGTCTTTGCTTCCTCTTATTATGATAACTCAAGTATACCATATCAATGCATTCAATGCATTGATTTTTTCCTTTAAAAGCATTAGACCGCACACACTTTCACTGTTAAAATAAAGGCAAATGTTATTTTTTTAACATTCACGAAACTGGTAATCTGTTGTTTGTGACAAAACAAAAGGATGAACCGAACAGAGGAAAAAGACAATTTGACCTCAACACATGATCTATTTAAAAAGGAGAGAAACCATGAACAAGAAATACCTGCCAAGTGCATTAATTTTGTACTTGAACTACTTTATCCACGGTGTTGGATGCTCTATTCTGGGCCAGGCAGTCATCAAAGAGGCTCTGGCAGCAGCATGGGGAGTGGAAGCAATGGCAATTACCGCAATTTCCGCAGCACTCGGTCTTGGCCGTCTGATCGCACTGCCATTTGCAGGTCCTCTGTCCGACAAGCTCGGACGTCGCATTTCCACCGCAATCGGAAGTGCTTCTTATGCAATTTATCTGATCGGCCTTGCCCTTGCATTTAATGCAGGAACACACGGTGGTTATACCATCGCTTACGTATGCGCCATTATCGGCGGTATCGCAAACTCCTTTCTGGATACCGGTATTTACCCGGCAGTATCCGAAATTATTTACAAAGCTCCGAGCGTTGCTACTATGGGAATCAAATTCTTCATCGCAATCGCACAGATGCTGCTTCCATTTGTTCTTGGTGTAGCGGTTACTTCTACCGCAGCCGGCTTTACCTCCTACAATCCGTTATTCTATGGATGCGGAATTGCGTATATCGTACTTTTTGTACTGGTATTCCTGTTCCCGCTGCCAGATGCTGACCAGAAAGCATCCGGCAAAAAAAGAGGGTCTGATCGACAGCCTGAAGCATACCCATTTCTCTTTCGAGTCCATCGCCATGATCCTGATCGGATTCACCTGCACCGGTACCTTCCAGCTGTGGCTGAACTGTGCGCAGAACTTTGCAAAAGAAAATGTAGGCTGGGCGAATCCGTCCATCATGCAGACCTATTATTCAGCAGGAACCATGCTGGCACTCGTTGTAACCGCATTCCTGACCAGAAAAATCAAAGACGTTCGTTTCATCGTTGTTTACCCGGCTATCTGCCTTGTAACAATGATCGCTGTCCTGATGGGACAGAGTAAACCGCTGATGATCGCCGGTGCTTTCATCATCGGATGGGCTGGTGCAGGCGGACTGCTTCAGATCGCAACTTCCGTTTGCAACATGCTGTTCCCGAAAATCAAAGGAACCGTAACCGCACTGGTTATGATCGCATCTTCTCTCTGCAACTACACCATCCTGACCGCAGCATCTAAAATGCAGCCGTCCGGCGTTATGACCATGAATATCGTTCTGACCGCAGTTGGTGTTGCACTTGGACTGTTTGTAAACATCCGCTATAAAAAAATGGTTGAACTTGCACAGCAGGACAATTAAAATGAGGTTAAGGATTGCGGAAGTACGAAGTACCAGGTAATCTGGACGTGAAAAAGAAAAGCCTGCAAAGAAAAGTCAGGGTTAAATTGAAGAAAGAAGGAAAAACACATGAATACAGTAAAAGTTCGTGATATTGAAATCGGTGCCGGCGCACCGAAAATCATCGTTCCGATCGTAGGTGTTACCAAAAACGATATCATCGAAGAAGCAAAAACCTTCCATTCGATTCCGGTTGATGTTGTAGAATGGCGTGTAGACTGGTTTGAAGGCGTATTCGACTTTGCGCAGGTAGAGGACGTGTTAAAAGACCTCCGCGAAGCACTCGGCAATATTCCGCTTCTGATGACGTTCCGTACCTCCAAAGAGGGCGGTGAAAAAGCGATTGAGCCGGCAGCCTATGCGGAGCTGAACATCAAAGCAGCACAGACCGGATATGTGGATCTGGTGGATGTTGAGATCTTTACCGGAGATGACATTGTAAAGAAGATCATCGACGGTGCACACGCAGCAGGCGTAAAGGTTATCGCTTCCAATCATGATTTCTTCAAAACTCCTGCAAAAGCAGACATCATCTACAGACTGCGCAAGATGCAGGATATGAACGCAGATATTCCGAAGATTGCTGTTATGCCGCAGAACAGGAAAGACGTCCTGACCCTGCTTGCAGCAACAGAGGAAATGGCCACCAATTATGCGGACAGACCGATCATCACCATGTCTATGGCAGGCACCGGTGTAATCAGCCGTCTCTGCGGTGAGGTGTTTGGCTCTTCCATGACCTTCGGCGCGGCAAGGAAAGCATCCGCACCGGGTCAGATGGGTGTGAATGATCTGAGCACCGTTCTGGATCTGCTTCACAAAGCCATGTAACCGTTTTTTCTTTAGGGGACACCGGTATTTTTAGCTTTGCTGTTGATGCCGATGTCCCTTTTGTATTATTGTTCTGTTATAAATTTAACGGAGGTATGCCTTTTATGAAGAGAATATTTCACTGGCTGGATGAAAATCTCGAAGAATTTCTTCTGGTGATCGGTCTGATCGCCATGACGCTGATCATGGGAGTCCAGGTTTTCTGTCGTTACGTTCTTGGCATGTCGCTGTCGTGGTCAGAAGAGCTGACCAGATATATTTTTATCTGGTGCGGTTTTTTAAGCGTCAGCTACTGCAGTAAGAAATGCCTTTCCATCAAGATCGAGCAGTTTGTTGCGATTTTCCCGCGGAGAGGAAAAGCCATCTTCAAAATTGTGAATCATACATTTGAACTGATTTTTTTCATCTATATGATTCCGTTTGCTTTTTCCTATATGATGTCGTCGGTTAAAAGCGGCCAGCTTTCCCCGGCCTGCAAAATCCCGATGTACTTTATCCAGGCAGCACCGCTCGTCTCCTTTGTGCTGGTTGCCTTTCGTGTTTCGCAGCGGTGGATGATCGAGTTCCGCGTGGCACGGGGTGAGAACGTTTTCGACCCGGCCCATCCGGAGCGCAATACGCCGGAATCCTTCATTGAGGCAAATGCCGGAGCAGATAACGCCACAGAAAATGCCCTGAACGCGGGTATCGACAACCGCATTCATACGATTAAAAATTCAAACGAGGAGGAACGCTAATGCCGGTCGTAGTATTATTTTTGATTTTTGTTGCTTTGCTGGTCATCGCTGTTCCGGTATCGATTACCCTTGGAATCACATCTGTGCTTCCGTCGGTGTTTGACCCGTCCTTTACGGTAGGAGCCAAATATCTGATCCGTGCCATGTTCGGAGGTCTCGATTCCTTCCCCCTGCTGGCAGTCCCGATGTTCGTCCTCTCCGGTATCATCATGGCTAAGGGAGGCATCTCCAAAAAACTGTTTGATGTCTTTGCCTATTTTCTCGGAAAATTCACCGCAGGTATGCCGTGCGCCGTTATCGTCACCTGCCTTTTCTATGGTGCGATTTCCGGTTCCGCTCCGGCGACCGTTGCTGCTGTCGGAAGCATGACAATCCCGATTCTGACTACCCTTGGTTATGATCTGACATTCTCCACAGCGATTGTGGCAGTTGCCGGCGGCCTTGGCGTTATCATTCCCCCGAGTATTCCGTTCATCATGTACGGTATGGCTTCCGGTGCTTCGGTCAGTGACCTGTTCCTTGCCGGAATTGTACCGGGTCTGATGATCGGTCTGCTGCTGATGCTTTATGCCATCTATCACTGCAAACGGTATGGGGAGGATAGGGAGAAGATCTATGCAGAAGTCAAAGTGCTGCATGACAAAGGCCTGCTTCGCGTTTTAAAAGAGAGCTTTTTTGCACTGCTCAGTCCGGTGATCATCCTTGGCTGTATCTACAGCGGCGTTGCTTCCCCGACCGAGGCGGCTGTTATCTCCGTATTCTATGCATTGATCATCAGCCTTTTTGTGTACAGAAGTATCCGCATCCGCGACATCTGGTCCATTCTGGTTGAGGCGATTCGTACCTTCACTCCGATCCTGTTCATCCTGGCGGCATCGACAGCATTTTCCCGTGTCCTGACGCTGATGCAGGTGCCGCAGACGGTCAGTGAGTTCATTCTGAACAATTTCCACAGCCCGGTTGCGATCCTTCTGATCATCAACGTATTCCTGCTGATTGTCGGAATGGTCATGGATACCACACCGGCAATCCTGATTCTGACCCCGATCCTTCTGCCGATCGTACAGGCAATCGGTATGGATCCGATTCAGTTTGGTGTGATCATGGTTGTCAACCTTGCGATCGGTTTTGTAACACCGCCGATCGGCGTTAACCTGTTCGTGGCAAGCTCCCTGACCGAGGTTCCGGTCATGCAGATCGCAAAGAAGGCTATGCCGATGATCGGTTTCTTCCTTGCGGCACTGCTGCTGATTACGTTTATTCCGGCGATTTCGATTGGAATTTTATAGGGAGGAGCGAAGGACAATGAAAAAGATGACAAAAAAGAAAAAGCTTTTCCGAAAAGTGACGGCACTTGCCGCTGTCGTTGCGCTTGGCGCATCGCTTGCCGGCTGCGGCTCTTCCGGAGAAGAGACGACACAGCGCTATTCCTGGCCGCTGGCAACGGCGAGCCGGAGGACACGGTAACGCAGATCTTCGCTGAGAAGTTTGCGGAAGAGATTTCAGAGCTGAGCGATGGAAGGATGAAAATTCAGGTTTACGCAAACTCAACGCTTGGCGGCGACCGCGATCTGCTGGAAACGTGTGCTGACGGCGATATTCCGTTTGTCGTGCAGAATACGGCACCGCAGGTTTCTTTTATGGGGGATCTTGCCGTGTTTGATTTGCCGTGTGTGTTTGATTCTCTCGATGAATGCCGTGAGAAGATTGATAATCCGGAGTTTTACGAGCTGATCAGCAACGTTTATACGGAGGGAGGCTATCACCTGCTCGGTATGGCAGATCAGGGATTTCGTGTCATGAGTACGAATAAGCCGGTTTACAGCTTTTCGGATTTCAAGGGTCAGAAGATCCGTACCATGGAGAACAGCTACCATCTGGCATTCTGGAAAGCCATCGGTGCCAACCCGACGCCGATGAGCTTCAGTGAGGTTTACATCGGCCTGCAGCAGCACACGATTGATGCGCAGGAGAACCCATACGAGGTCATCGTTTCGAATAACCTGTATGAGCAGCAGGATTACGTAGTGGAGACGAACCATCTGCCGCATCTGATTTCCCTGATCGTCAACGACGATTTCTTCCGGGATCTGCCTGCAGACGAGCAGGAGATCATGACCGAGCCGCAAAGATTGCGACCGAGTACGCAAGAGAGCAGTCCGATGCCCGTATTGTCGACAAGATCGCGAAAATCGAGGAGAGCGGAACGAAGATTCTGACACTCGATGGCCAGACAAGAGCTGACATCCGCGAGGCATCCCAGAGCGTGTATGAGTCGATCAAAGAGAATATTGATCCGGCGATTTACAATGCGTATATGGATGGAATTGAAACTGAGCGTTATTCACTAAAAAAATGGTGACGATTCAGAGCCTTATCTCGATGTTGCTTTTCGCCATATGAAACTCCGGAAAAATTGCTCATTCATGCAAGCGTGTTTCGCGATTTTTCTTCGGCTTCGCATGGCTCTGAATCGTTGCAAAAAAAGAAATTTCCCGGCTGCGGGGCGCTGAAAAACGGTGCTTCGCAGTCGTTTTTTTTGTCTGGATCGCTTTAAAATCGCTTTAAATTTACAAAATCTGCCTTGTACCGTCGAAATTACAAGATTATAATGGGATTTGGAAGGTTTTTTTGATCTATTATTATGACCAAGGGAGGCAAAAAAATGATTTTTGAACACATGGACCGGATTGTATTTGCAGGAGATTCCGTAACGGATATGGAGAGTGCACAGCCGGTGGGGGAAGGTTTATTTGAAAATGTCGGAAAGAGTTATGTCCGAATCGTCGAAAACATGCTTGCAGCATTCTACCCGGAGGTATATCTCCGCGTGACAAACTCCGGTATCGGCGGAAACACAAGCCGTGACCTGCTGCAGCGCTTCGACCGCGATGTCGTATCATTAAAACCAGACTGGGTATCCATCTGCATCGGCATCAACGACGTCTGGAGACAGTTCGACAGCCCGGCCATCCCGGACGAGCAGGTATCGCCGGAGGAGTACCGTTCCAACGTCGAAAAGATGATTCTTTCCGTAAAAGATAATGTAAAAGGAATTTTCCTCATGACCCCATACTACATGGAGCCAAATGGGGAGGACTGGATGAGAAAACGCATGGACACCTACGGCGCGATCTGCAGCGAGCTGGCTGAGAAATACGGCTGCCGCTTTATCGACCTTCAGGCCGTCTTCAACGATTACTTCCAGTACCGCCATTCCTCCTACATCGCCTGGGATCGAATCCATCCGAACCAGATCGGCGCTACAGTGATCGCACGGGCATTTCTGGAAAAATGCGGATTCGACTATAATCACAGACCGGAGCATGCTTGAAAAACCATTTCCGCAATCTGAAAGCGCCACTTTGCGGTATGGCTTGCCCTCATAAGGCAGACAAAAAGCGGGAATCGTTATTGGGGTCCTCGCTTTTTCTTTGTCCTGTTCTGTCTGAAAACGGCGGACAGAGTCGAAAAAAGAGAAAAAGAATCGGTAAAATTTTGCTTAAATTACCAAAAATAATTGCTGTTTTGGGACAGTTATGGTATATTATGACTATACATACATTTATGTGGCGCTGAATGGGGACATAAGAGTGAGACATAAAAGAAAGGTAACTATTCAGAACCCCATCTCGATTCCGCTTGCGCTGCATCTCGATGTTGCTTCTCGCCATATGAAATTCCAGAAAACCGCGCATTCATGCAAGCATGATTCACGATTTTCTTCTCTTTCGCATGGCGCTGAATAGTTACAAATAAAGAATAGAACAGGAGAAAAAAAGATATGTATCTGGAAGAGTATAAGAGATGGCTGGCAGCTGATCTGGAAGACGCAGATCTGAACCCGGAGCTGGCACGGATTGAAGGAAACGATGAGGAGATCAAGGACCGTTTTGCTGTATCTCTGAAATTCGGAACCGCAGGACTTCGTGGTGTACTTGGCGCAGGAACAAACCGTATGAATATCTATGTAGTGCGTCAGGCAACACAGGGCCTTGCAAACTGGGTAAAAACACAGGGCGGAAACCAGACCGTAGCCATCAGCTATGACAGCCGTATCAAGAGCGATGTTTTCGCAAAAACAGCAGCAGGCGTTCTGGCTGCAAACGGAATCAAAGTTAGAATTTACGATGCACTGATGCCGGTACCGGCACTTTCCTTTGCAACCCGTTACTATAACTGCAATGCAGGTATCATGGTAACTGCATCCCACAACCCGGCAAAATACAACGGCTACAAAGCCTACGGCCCGGACGGATGCCAGATGACCGATGATGCTGCAGCAATCGTATACGCAGAGATTCAGAAAACCGATATCCTGACCGGCGTAAAATATATGCCGTTTGCACAGGGAGTAGAAGAGGGACTGATCCGTTTCGTCGGCGATGACTGCAAGAATGCACTGTACGAAGCCATCGAATCCCGTCAGGTTCGTCCAGGCCTCTGCAAGACCGCTGGACTGAAACTCGTTTACAGCCCGCTGAACGGATCTGGTCTTGTACCGGTCACCCGTGTATTAAAAGACATCGGCATCACTGATATCACCATCGTTCCGGAGCAGGAGTATCCGAACGGATACTTCACCACCTGCAGCTATCCGAACCCGGAAAATCTTTGCTGCACTGGAAAAAGGCCTGGATCTTGCAAAAGAGACCGGCGCAGACCTGATGCTGGCAACCGACCCGGATGCAGACCGCGTTGGTATCGCCATGAAATGCCCGGATGGAAGCTATGAGCTGGTAACCGGAAATGAAGTCGGCGTTCTGCTTCTCGACTACATCTGCGCAGGCCGCATCGAGAAAGGCACCATGCCGGAGAAACCAGTTGCTGTAAAATCCATCGTGTCCACACCGCTGGCAGATGCAGTTGCAGAGCACTACGGCGTAGAGCTCCGCAGCGTTCTGACCGGATTCAAATGGATCGGTGATCAGATTGCAAACCTTGAGGCAGACGGCGAAGTAGACCGCTTCATCTTCGGATTCGAGGAGAGCTACGGATACCTGGCCGGTCCGTATGTAAGAGATAAAGACGCAGTCATCGGCTCCATGCTGATCTGCGAGATGGCAGCTTATTACAGAAGCATCGGAAGCTCCCTGAAACAGAGACTGGAAGAGATCTATGCCGAGTATGGCCGTTACCTGAACAAAGTAGACAGCTTCGAGTTCCCGGGACTTAGCGGAATGGACAAGATGGCCGGTATTATGGATGGCCTTCGAAAAGAGCCGCTGACCGAGATCGCAGGTTCCGCTGTTGTCAAAGTAACCGATTACGAGAAACCGGAAGAAACAGGACTCCCATCCGCAAACGTTCTGATCTACAAACTGGCAAATGGTGAAACCGTCATCGTCCGCCCGTCCGGTACAGAGCCGAAGATCAAGGTATATTACACAACACTTGGCAAGGATCTGGCAGAGGCAGAAGCAGAGAAAGAAAAACTCGCAGAGGCTTTGAAACCGATTTTGGCATAAAGAAAATAAAAGAATGGAAGGGCGTGGCTTTTGGTCCAACGTCCCCGTTTTTTTGAAACCGAAATTTTCTTTTTGAAAAAGTGTAAAGATTTTTCTGCAAAAATGGCGGTGATGATAGATGAAAGGGGGGATTTCCATATGGAGGATACTCATATTGTCCAAATGTACTGGGACAGGAACGAAACAGCGATCAGCGAGTCTGCGGTGAAATATGGTACATACTGTACTTCGATTGCACAGAATATTCTGCAGAATCCGGCGGATGCAGAAGAATGTGTCAACGACACCTGGCTTCACGCGTGGAATGCCATGCCGCCGCACCGGCCGTCTCTGCTATCCACATTTCTTGGAAAAATAACGAGAAATCTTTCGTTTGATCTGTATAGAAAAATGCATCGCAAAAAACGCGGAGAAAGTCAGATGGATGCGGTATTGGACGAGCTGGAAGAATGTGTTTCGGGGGAAAGATGATATTGAGCGGCAGTGGGAGATGAAAGAACTGATCGCGGAGATCAATCAGTTTCTGCAGAAGCTGCCGGAGGAAAAACGATGCATGTTTGTCCTGCGGTACTGGTATGTAGACAGCATCGGTGAAATCGCGGAGCGGCTGGGAAGAAGTGAAAATTATATTTCAGTTTCATTAAACCGGATCCGTGGAAAATTGCATACACACTTGACGGAAAGGGGGTTCGAATTATGAAGAAAGAAGAATTGTTTGAAGTGCTGGGAAATCTGGAGCCTGGTATGGTGGAAAAAGCACGGAGTGATCGCCACCCGCGGAGAGGCGTATGGAAAAAATGGACGGCCGCCGCAGCCTGCGCGGTGATCATCGGCGGAGCTGTGCTGGGGGTTGCGACATGGAGAAACGGTCGGGAGGGTTCTGCAGTCCGTTATCCGTCGGGGGTAACGACGGTTCTGGCGGCTTATCCGGCATCTGTGGAGCGGACAATGGATGCACAGAAATTCATGGAAAGCGATGCACACTGGGACTGGTGGGATTCGTACCGGGAGTTGACAGCAAAATCAGCAGAACTGCAGTCGGGAATGGATGCATATTATCAGAACCTGATGAAACAAATGCTGGTTTCAGAAGATGAAAATACCGTCTGCTCGCCGATCAATCTGTATATCGCGTTTGCAATGCTGGCGGAAACTTCGGATGGAAATACGCGGCAGCAGATTCTGGATATGCTTGGTGCGCAGGACATGGACACCTTACGGGAAAATGTTTCTTCACTCTGGGAAAGCAATTATGCAGACACGCCCGCGCTGAAAAGTGTGCTGGCAAATTCGCTGTGGCTCGATAGTGAGGAATCATACAATGACGCAACGCTGCAGCGGCTGGCGGAGCAGTACTATGCATCGACATTCAGAGGAACGCCAGGATCAAAAGAAATGGATCAGGCATTGCAGACCTGGACGGATAATAATACCGGCGGGCTTTTGAAGGAATATACGAAAGACATGGCGATCGCACCGGATACCGTGTTTGAGCTTGTATCTACCATCTATTATAAGGCGATGTGGAGGGAAAATTTCTGGGAAGTGAATACAGAGAAGGAAACGTTCCACGGAACTGCGGGAGACACCGATGTGGATATGATGAAAAAAACGGAACGGATGGATGTCTACCAGGGAGAACAATTTACGGCAATCGGTCTTAGCCTTCAGGACAGCGGCTCTATGTATTTCCTGCTTCCGGATGAAAATGCAGATGTAAGTGAACTGGTATCATCGCCGGATCTGATGAAGGTTATACGGCGGGATGAAAGCAGTGATAACTGGTATTCCCCTATGGTGAATCTGTCTGTTCCTAAATTTAAAGTATCGGAGAAAACAGACCTGATCGAAACGGTGCGTGCACTTGGTGTAACGGATGCACTGGATGCGGATCTGGCGGATTTCAGTCCATTAACAGAGAACAGGAATGGCTTATACCTGAGCAAAGCAGACCACGCCGCCATGCTCGAAATTGATGAAAACGGAGTAACCGGAGCAGCCTATACAGAACTTGGCGTTTCAGAAACCGCAGCAGAAATCCCGGACGACGAAATCGATTTCGTACTGGATCGTCCATTCCTGTTTCTTGTTACGGGGCAGGACGGATCGCTGTTGTTCTCGGGAGTTGTAAGAAATATCGACGGGAAGTGAAAAAAGGAGTCGGACTGTCCGACTCCTTTTAAAATAGAAGAACTCAGGGTATTTCATTCTCCGAAGCGGATATTCTTTACTGTTTTCTTCTCAATATGCAAATCTTCATAAATCCGGTTGCCACCATTTCCCTGCGGCGCCTGGGCAAGAAGCCCTACTTTTACGGTCTTTTTACCGGAAAGATTAAAAAATCTTGTCATAAAATAATGAATGCCGTCTTCAGAATAATGGAAAGCAAAGGAATTTTTCACTCTGCAAATTTTCAGCCATGCGGTATTTCCGGAAATATTACTTCCGTTGGCATCGTCAGAATAACCTTGTTTCGTCACAACGCTGACAGCGGCATGAGTTCCGAAATCGGTTTTTTCAAAGCAGCTTTTTGCCCAGTTGTCCAGATCTTCCATGACCATAAGAGAAGAAGAGTCATAGATGTCTTTGAAGTCATGAGAAACTTTGACAGTCAGAACAAAATCGCCTTCGATTTCCGTATAATAATAGGGTGCATTGTGCAGTGATTCCGGCGTAATGCCTTCTTCCGAAACAGTGCCGTTGTTGCAGAAGAAATCTGTCCCAGCCGGTGCAAAGATGACAAGCTTGCCTTCTTCCTCTCTTTTTAATTCGCTTTCATTTAACCAGGAAAAATCCATCATCTATCTCCTTTCTAAGAAGTGTGTCTGAGACACGTTACAGTATCTCTTCGGTGCTTATTTTTACTCTGCGTTCCTTTGTCGGAGCAGAAAAACAGACAAAATCAGTAACAGCAGGGAAAATGCAGCCGGCCAGCATACCTGCCTTCAGATCGTCGCCGGTGTTTTGTGTGACAAATCCAATAACAAATGGGCCAATGGAACCACCCATATCTCCGGCCATGGCGAGAAGTGCGAACAGTGCAGTTCCGCCGAGTGGAATTTTAGAGGATGAAATACTGATGGTTCCCGGCCACATAATCCTACGGAGAAACCACACACAACGCAGCCTATAAGATTTAAAAGAGGATATGGTGCGAGAGCTGCAGCCAGATAACAGATCAGGCAAAGTGTACCGGATGCGATCATAAATTTTGTTAAGTCAATTTTTTCCCCGTATTTACCATAGAAGGTTCTGCTGATGCCCATCATCACAGCAAACAGGCACGGTCCTGCAATGTCTCCAATGCTTTTTGAGAGACCTAATGCAGACTCGGCATAAGCGGAAGCCCATTGCGCCATCGAAATCTCGCTTGCTCCGGCGCAGACCATAAGAACAAGGGAAATCCAGAAAATGGGAAGACGGCACAGCTGACGAATGGTAAGTCCTTCTTCGCTTCCGGTCAGTGATTCAATCGGGCAGGAAAGAAAATTAAATGTGTTGTACAGTGGAAGTACAGCCCAGATACATGCGAGGATCGGCCAGCGTTCCATACCAAAAACTGCCAGAAACGCAGTGGAGAGTAAGATGACGCCTACAGATCCCCAGCAGTAAAAGGAATGAAGCAGACTCATAACGCTGTCCTTATTGTCAAACGGACAAGCTTCTACGATTGGGCTGACAAGAACCTCAATCAGTCCGCTTCCGGCGGCATAGATCATGGCACTGAGCAAAATTCCTGCATAGGCATTTGGCAGAATATTGGGCAGAAAGGCAAGTCCAATCAGGCCGCAGGCGGAAAGAATCTCAGAAGCAACGACACACCTGCGATAACCGATTTTATCGACATATCTGGCACAGAACAAATCGACAAGAAGTTGTGTGAAAAAGAATACTGTCGAGATAAACGCAATTTTTCCAAGAGAAATATGGTAAGTTCTGTGAAAGGTAAGAAATAGTAAAGGTGCAAAATTTGCAGAAATTGCCTGCGTGATAAATCCAAGATAACAGGCAATTAAGGTTTTGTGGTAGTTCTTTTTCATAGTGATATACTCCGTTTTTTAAAATGGCAGAACTGCTGCGGCCGTAGTGTTCGTTTCGTTGCCGTTCACCGTGTTCCATGGAGCGACAACGATTCTTTTGTATAATAACGTAAAATAGTGTCGCTTTCACTGGAATATATCGTCTGTTTATTGTATAATATCGTAAAATAGAGAGGGGCGTGCCTGAAAAACGGAGGCGGGGAAAGATGGAATTTAATACATTTTATAACAAGATCCAAACGGATGAAAGCATGATGGAAACGATACAGCATGGAAACAGTGAGTATCCGTTTCAATTGTATTACGACGATCTTGCGTTGTTTGATTTTCATTGTGTAGAATGGCACTGGCATGTGGAGTTTGAGTTTGTTTTTGTACAGGAGGGAACAGCAACCTTCTGGGTTGGCGAAAAGCAGTTTTCACTGGGACAGGGAACGGGCATTTTTATTAACTCAAAGATTTTGCATCGCTATTTTTCTGAAGCCATGCGATTGTGCCAAATTTTGTTCTGAAACCGACATTTCTCGCTCCGGCAGACAGCCTGATTTACAAAAAATACATTGCACCGATACAGGCGTGTAAGGTGGACTGCATTGTCTTTTGCAGGGAAATAAAATGGCAGGCAGAAGCACTGGAGCTCATGCAGAAAATTCTCAAAGCGCAGGAATCAGACAAAGACCGGGAACTGGTTACTTTATTTCTGACGCAGGAATTGTGGCACTTGCTTTATTTGCACATGGATTCGGAAGTGCTGCAGAAAAAAAGAGAAAATACGGCATCCTCACAGGAAGAACACAGCTGATGATGCAATATATTCATCAAAATTTCCGACAGAATCTTACCTTGGAGGATATTGCCGGGCAGGCTATGGTGAGCAAGAGTACGGCATTGAATCTGTTCCGAAGATATCTTCACGATACGCCGGTGCATTATCTGGTGAAGTATCGTCTGCAGGAGGCTGCAAAGCTTCTGGCCACGACGGAGAAAAAGATAACTGTAATTTCCGGCGAGACGGGATTTGAAAATATGGATTATTTTTGCAAGACATTTAAGAAATATTATGGGAGGACACCGACGGAATATCGAAGAAAAAAACAAATGGATACGGATGACAGAGAAGGGATCGTTCAAGATGTAGTGTAAGAGAAAACGGAAAAATTACAAGCTCAGAGCTGGAATCGAAGACCAAAACGCTTCCGCCGTCTGTGTCGCGGACTGGAGGAAAAAGGATATATAGAGCGGAGCGTTGACAAAAAAGACCGCAGAAAGTGGATAAAAGTGCGGTAGACATAAAATAAAATTACATTCTGAAAAAGGAGCGGAATCCGGTGTGGGTTCTGCTCCTTTTTAAATGGAAATTATCCAATGCGTCGTAAAACCTTGCTTCAGCTATGGGGATATAAGACGCGTCCATCGAATTTACGCAAGTAATTGAAGATGGACAAAATAACAATTGTGTTAATTGATAA
>ENA-OQBJ01000140-OQBJ01000140.1-human-gut-metagenome-genome-assembly--contig:-NODE-140-length-37053-cov-2.791150_pt1 | contig 37053 bp, 33 predicted proteins | sample MGYA00242743_ERZ504545 | MGnify/ENA primary metagenome ERZ504545 (study PRJEB26092, sample SAMD00036252) | human gut metagenome | host: Homo sapiens | study: EMG produced TPA metagenomics assembly of... | reverse complement strand
GAACACAAGCTGTTCGACAGGGAACTTAGTAAAATACTGTATATCCTCCATTGAAACAGTTTGCTTATCTTTAATAAAAGTATAAAGTTGTTGAGCCGAATCACCATACAACAATAATGCTTTTTTTGCCTTAGAACGGAATAGTTCTATATCCTCTTTGGAAAAATCTTGTGCTTCATCCACAATAATATAATCAGCACTTGGACATCCAGCTCTATTCTGCCAATGCCAATGATAATCAACATTTCGTTGTGGAATACCTACCTGTGAAATGCCATCAGCCATATATTGCATTAGTGCTTTAGTGAACACAATGTAAAGATAGGTACCCTTATGCTCATCTTGTATCTGTTTTGCCTTCCACAAGGCAAGAATGGACTTTCCACTACCTTGCACAACCCTTAACAATGTAGGAGTTATCTGTTTTCTTGTTAATTCACCTTTACCTGGTAATCATCAAGTTCGGAATCTTTAACGTAAAAACTTCTCTTAGCCATGATTAGATTTATAGATTTATGTTAAAACTATCAATTATTATTTCATTGTTTTTTGAATGGCAGCAAATTGCCCAATCATCATTTTGCTTGTATTTGGTGGAGTGTATGACGTGGATAAGGTTTGCTGTTTCCATCCCTTGCATGATAGCTGTCTTAAGAGGTTTCTTACACAGCACTCGATAACACACCCTGCTTTCGTCATTTGATTTGTGAGAATGACTTACGTTGAATGTTTGCTGCATAAAGCAAAAGTTTCTACATCCATCATGACAAGCACACGACAATGGTAAAAGCGTCTCAATGGTTCTGCTTTTACGGACATAGTCATTTATTGCATTATTCATCAATTGAGGATAGAAGTATCCTGAATGCTCGTCTTTAGTTGTTACATCAAGCATTATAAGCAAACCGTTTTCATGAAGAAAAGCCGTAAGTTTCTTTGCCATTATTGCATATGCATTTGTTGGTAGGACTTTTTTAGAAATTAACTCACAAACCATCTTGTCACAGAGGATAAAATGATAATCGTTCTTTCCGAATGCAAGTTTTTCCACGTCTTCAATTGTGCCTAACGTCTGGCTAAATATACTTAGTTCGACTTGTATATTTTTATTAGGGTTACACTCTACTAAATCCTTGAGTATGGCTAAAGCACCATCATTGCCATCTATTGCTGTGATGTTTATCTTTGTATGAGGTAAATGTCTTCCAATTGCTGTAATCAAGCCAAGAATTTCCCCACCTGTACCGCAACCGTAATCCAATACACTAATCTCATCTTGTTCCAACGTTTTCTTCAGGCATTTATTCTGCAAAAGATTATCAGCAATACAAAACATCTCTGCATAACTGCGAGGAAAGTAAGTACCAAGATAAACTTTAAGTTCTTCTTCGTTGAGATCAAGATTATACTCATAACGCTCATGCTCTGGAGCATAAATAGCTTGATGTTCATTGAAAATCTTTTTGTCAAGCCAATGTGGCAGAACCGTTTTTGATTTTCGGAAACAAACGTTCGAATTAGTATTTGACAGTTCTTTTGATTGATGTTCTTCGACAACACCAGATGAATTGTCTCCTTCGGTTGCAATTCTCTCGCCTTCTTCCCAAAAGATTGTAGAAGGTGAAATGGCTTTAACAGCATGATTAGTGAACTTTGCGAGTTTTGCACAATGTTCACCGATGCCATCTGCATTTATTGTCACAACATATTCTTGAGTTAACCTTATTCCGTGTGCTGCAAAAGATGAAGATGCCCTTGTGCTGTCAAGCACCTTGACTGTAAAATTGTCGAGCTTGAGCGATAATTTTACTATCCTTTTCACAAAATTCGAAAGTGCAATACTATTTTCGTCCTCGACAACAAAAGAATCAAAGTTTAACATTATCTCTTTTTTCTTTTGTTTTTTCTCTTCAGTGTGGGGCTCGTACTTCTTTATATCTTTGAACAACTCTATTTTCTCAATTGGCTCTGCTGGTTTATCATAAGTAGCATTGCTGAATTCCGTCAGGTAGAAGGGATTTAGGTTGAGAGTTTCCGCAAGTTTAACGATTCCGAGTGGGTCAAGGTCGGTGTGAGGACAAGTGATGTCATCCAACTTTTCAATGAAATGTTCGCTATCAGTAATGTGAAGCCAAGACCTGTTGGTGGCACTTAAATTGTTCTCCAACTCTATTGGTTGATGGAAAATAATAAGGTGTGGCACATCCTTGATTTGGTTCTTTTCAACACCTAAGACTTTAAGTTCTTTCTTTACCGTGGAATGATTTATCCTAGCTTGTTGAAGAACAGTCTTTCTCGAACCTCCCTTAATAATTTTACCATTGTATGTCCATTCTCCATTTTCATTGGCAACAACATTACCTCCATAATTTTTGAATTCTATAGAAATAATAGCGTCCTTCTTTATAAAGAGGGCATCTAACTCACATCCAATATTATAGTTGCCTGCGAACACACAGAATTCATTCGAATCCTCATAGTGAGCTTTGAGTTGCTCACAGAGAAACCGAAACTGCTCACGTTCTGCTGTTGTGTCAAAGTTTCCGACTCTGAATGTTAAAAGTCCTCCCATTACAAAACATCAATACTATTTTTGTAAACTAAATGATCTTTGTTTCTGTGCTGACTTTTTCGGTTAAGAATTGTCAGTTTTTGACTACAAAGGTACATAAAATATAGCAAACACTTGTATGTATAGATATGAATTTGCAATAAATGTATTTACTATAAATCGACTATCTTCGTTTAATCGAAGTATGCTTCTTTGCTACGTTATCATTCCACGGAAGGTCAGACGATGAGCCACCAGTTCCTGTCCCGACATGAACCTCTGCCGGCCCACCGAAAGCAAGCGTGAATGCCGCCCCAAGCAACTGTGCCTGTATCTCGTTCACCTGTTCCTGCGGATCGAATACAGCATTGACAAACTCCTCGTCCGTGATCTGGCCGTTGAAATGTCTTTGAGCCACATCATAGTCTATCTGGAATTTGATGTTCTCAAAAAGTTCATCACCGACCCGTGTCCAGATGTGGAGCGACGGATTCCGATAGTTTGAGACATTGATACGTACAAGCTCGGCACCGGACGAGAGGCTGTAACGTTGGGGATTGGCCTTGCGGTCAAGCAAACTTATCTGCTTTCGCTGCCTGTCTATGAGTGCATCCTTCTCCTTGAATTGCCGTTCTGCTGCTTCCGCCTGATGAATGGCCTTGTCTATTTCTTTTTGATAGCCGTTTCGCAGTTTTCCGATTTCTGATTTATGTTGTTCCTGCAACCGAGCCTTTTCTGCCTGAAGTTCCTCAATCTGTTTATTGAGTTCGGCTATCAGCCTGTTCTTGTCAGCCAGTTCCTTCTTTGCCTTGGAAAGGTCTCCCTTGCCGAACCATGCGAGGATGGTGCTCCTGCCTTCTTGCGCCTTCTCCACATCGGCCTGCAACTTGGCTATATCCTCTTCATACTGGATTACCTGCTGCCTGTAATATTCCGAGTTAACCTGATGCTTGGCGGTAGAACCGACAATTCCACGCTGCAACCCGAACGGTTTCATGGCCTTGGCATAGCTGTTCTGGTATTCATGCAATTTGGTACGACGCATCACGTCATCCGCCGACAGACGGGGTCCGGACTTCGTTTCATATTTCTTTTCGCCCTCCCGCTTCCTGCGGATACGCTCACCGGTTACAATGGGTACGACTGTGGCGTGCAGGTGTGGGGTCTTCTCGTCCATATGCAGCACGCAGGACACAAGGTTGTCATCACCAAAGGTTTCCTTTAGCCATTTGAGATTGGCATCGATCCAACTGTCCAGTTTGCCGTCATTGGCAATTTCCATCATCTGCTCATGCGTTCCGGTCAGCATTACGCGTATTGCCTTTGTCTGGTTCTTGCTGACTTTGCGGCGTAGCCCGGCTGTCTCGATGCGGCACTGTATCGCCTCGGTGCGATTGGACACGCCATCGGGAAATCTGACCAACTCACGGTTGAGATGTGTCCGGTCCGCATCGGCATTAACCGGCACATAAATCTTTCCCTTGGCATCCTTTCTTTCTATATGGCATGACATTCCACTGTCATTACCGCTGCCACGTTGCAGGTGGCAGACAGCGTATTGTGTATTACTCATATCTGTTCGTTATTTTATTGTTATTCTTGTTGTAAAATCCCGTCCAGACAGCCGGAGGCACACCCGGGAGCCTGAGGAATTCCCCGGCTTATGGGCTTTTTGACTGCCGGACGCGAAGCGGAGACAGTGAAAATGCCCTAATAAGCTACGGGATTTTACAACCCCATTTTCACGGGACAGCGAGCTGTCCATTGATTCTCCTTCATTCGATCTTCCCTGCATCCACCAGTTCAAGTCCGAAGGTGTCGATGAAGCTCTGCAACATTGGATTGCGTTGTATCATCCTCGCGAGAATCATCTGTGGCGTGTCCTCCATCAGCAGGAAGTCGGCGATGTCCAGTCCCCGACTACGCTGTTCATCGGTCGCCATCTTTTCCAGCAGGTCGGAACAGGTGACACGCCTGCAGATAGTCTCCAGCATCGACAGTCGTTGCCGCCATTCGTCGGTTGCCTTGAGATCGGGGAAAAGGATCACTTCACGTTCTTTCAATACCTGCATGGCCTCGCTGTTGAAACAGCCGTGCATTCCCCCGGTGGCAAGCCATACAAAATCAGGGATGAACAGGGCGGCAACCAGTGCCGTCTTCTCGCTTTCGACAATGGCTACAGGCTTGGCTGACATGGCAGCGGAAGTGTCCGAAAGCAGATGTTCACCGAACAGGCACTGCTTCATGTGGAAATCCGGCACTTTTCTTACAGAATGGACCCAGTTGACTTGACTGAAAGGCTCTTTAATCCGGTGCCCGGTTACGGCATCGTAGCCCATAATCTTGCCTGCACGCACGTTACCCCTGACATCTATCTGCCAGAACACGGTCGAACCGTTCCACATCCTTGACGTGCCGACTTTGTAAACATGGAACAACCGGCCGGCTTCCTCCTTTCCCGCCACTTTGGTGAAGTAACGGTACAAAGGATTGATGTCGTACCCGCGCATGGATTGCTCCACCCAATCATAGGGAAGATAAGAAATCTCCGGTTCTTGTTCTGTTGGCGGTTGTTTTGCTACATACTTTACTGTCGCGAATGCACTGCCGTTCATTTTATGGCCAGCCGATGTTTCCCTTGCTGACGGATTGTCCCGGAAGTATTCTTTCGGGGAATAGTGATAGCCACAACTGTGGATGTGGTCGCATTTACCCACGTATCCCGGGAAAGAAATCTCTCCCGCCTCGTCGATATAACGGGTAAAGCAGGACTTCCTTCCGCACCCCGGACAGACGGTCTTGCTGCCCGGTTTGTATTTTTGAAGATGGAATCTATATTCGTTCATAATGTTGTCGGTTATGTGTTTCTGCAAATGAATACCACCATTTGCAGTTTGCAGTTCTTGCAGTCCTGCAGGAATTTCCCCTTTTCAGTCCTCGAAACTGCAAAACTGCAAAGACTGCAGGCTGCAACAAGGATCATCCGTTGCAGTTTCGTGGGGATGATTCATTATTGTTTTCATTGGATTTTCCAGATTTATCATACATGATTTTCTCGTAATGTCCGGCTTTTGATTTCCGGAGAAGCCTGCTGTGGCATAACTCTTTCAGGTAATTCATGACAGTCCGCTCGCTGACGCACTGCCGTTCCTTTCCAATGATTATTGCTGTTTTTGTATCAAAGGTATCAGGCAACATAGACAGCAGCACCTTGGGAGGGTCTTCACAGGTGTCATTCGCCACGAAAGAACGGATACGCGTGTATGATTCCTCAAAATAGTCGTTCAGCCGTATGGCGGCTTTCACCGATGATACATCTATAAACTGCAGGTGACTTTCACCGGACGCGTGGCGCAAAACCTGAATTATCAATGCCAGACGGGCTACATGAGCCGGATGTTTCATTTCCCGGCTGTCCACCTCGGCATCATCCTCTATCCGGTTGATACGCTCCACTTTCCTGTTCCACCAGGAGAAGAAGTATTCCCTGGCCTCCCCGTCCATGGACAGCACATGGGGTATTTTTTCTTCCGCTTCGGTGTCATAGTCCAACGCAAGGACCTTGTTCAATATATTCTCCCAACGGCTGCAGCGAGGGATGTCCTTTCCCCATCGTCGTCCCGGTTTTTCCAGGATGAAAGTTTGGGGGATTTGGGCATCACGAACAGGATACGGTCAAGCAGCCCGTTTTCCTCGAAACCTTTTTTCAGAAGCTCGTGTACACGCTTGGTCTGCGTGGTCCCGATGATATTTATACATGGATGCTCGATGTGTACAGGAACTGGGGAGTTTACCCTGGTAACATCCAATGCCCCGCCACTCCATGCAGTCAGGAGCTGTTCTATGAGCTGCCCGTTCGTGTAACGGTTGGCGGAATTGAACATGCCCATGATCTCGTCCACCAGAATGACCACGCTTCTCGGGTTGTGGTGGTGGGTCAGTAAAAGCGACTCGGGAGTGAAATCAGAGACTACAGTACGTTTCAGGACAGGTCTCTTCCCGTTTTCTCCCGCGGCTTTCCATGCCTCCAGTTCTGCCTCGTAAACCTTGAAAAGGGCATAGTCACGTTTTCGGATCGGGCGATATGCGGCTCCAGCGGTGGGGTCTTGCCCAGTCCGGGCCTGCCTACCAGAATGACGTACAACGCTCCGCTGCTCTGCCAGTCTCCTTTGATGCGGATACGGTATGCGCCTCCCAGGGCCGCGGATACAGCCGACAACATGGCCGTCGCGGTGAACTCGATCTTGTAGTTCTCGTATGTGGCCATATCGAGTATGACAGACTGCACGGTTTGGGGCAGGACCTCCAGCGGGAATCCCGTTCTTTCAATATCCTCCGCCTCCATGCGGATTCTGTTACACAGTTCAAGCCTGCCGGTTGCCATATCACACATTTTTTCTCTTGCAATAGGATGTTACACTCTCGGACTTGTTGCCTGTCTGTACCGGCGTACATCGGACTTGGCATACATGTTCTTGTTACCGACCTTGACCGGTACGAGATAGCCTCGTTTCGCCCACAGGTTGAGCGTGCCCTCGCACACGTTCAGCAACTCACGGACCTGTTTTGTATTGAGATAAGTCTCCTCCGCTTCACGCAGTATCGCGGCTCTCTGTTCTTCCTGTTGCGCCATGATGGTACGCTGCACGATGGATTCAGCGAACATTTTAAGGTCAGCGGGAGTGACTTCCAGTTTCACGTTCGCTCCCTGCTCGACCAGACTCTCTATGGTAATCATAAATATCAATTTTGAAGTTTGTGACGACCATCTTCAAAAGTTCCCTGGTGCCCCGCTTCCGATGGCTTATAAAAGAGAAGCACCGCCAGCCTCGGGAAAGGATTGACGGTGCAAAACTATACATGAATTAAAAGTAATTGATATATAGTGATTTGTCTTAAATTATCATGACAATATAAGTCCGTGTGACAACGTGAAAAGGTTATAATTGGCCTTATTTCTATGCAATGGTCATCGTGCCTGTACCTGGGATATTACTGATAGCCTGTGCCAATTTCCGGAACAGTTCCCGGTTATCGTCACTTTCTATAAGGGGTGCCATCTGGTCTTTGCCGTCCTTGATAACGTGTTTTGCCGTTCTCAGGAACCCGACCGACTGCCGTATGGCGCTCTCGCTTTTCAATGACGGCAAATCCGGGAACTGCAATGTCAGCCCCATGCTGTACTCCTTGGCTGTATGCATACCGGCAACCAGATCGAGTTCCTTCAATACATAGAACGGTAATGCCTGATGAATGGCACTTGTATTGACGGAAATAAAGTCGCGGATATGTTGTAATACAACTTCCTTGTTCTCGTGATCAAGATAATCGGCAAGTGGCCGTTCCTGGATTTTTTTCTTTCCGGCCACGCGTTGTACAACGGGTTCCCTGACGCTGTCTTCGGCCCGAGTTGTAATCGTATCCCTGCTTTCTTCATCGGTTTCCATGTCAGCCGTGATGGTCTGCAAGGCCCATTCGCCGACATAGCCTTTTTCAATGGCGCTGTTCATGGCAAAATACCTGTCCCAGTCTGCCCGGGTTCGGAAACCGTTCCTGATGGATACGTTTATTATCTGCTTGACGACAAGGGAACAGCCCTGCCTGTCAGCATTGTCAGCTTTCGGATTCTTCATCTGTTTCTCTATCATGGAAACCATCGCCTCGAAGCTCTTTCCATAATACAGCCAGCTCAACACGAGCGGTGCCGAAAGGGTGACACCCGGCTTGGAAGATTTGCCGCTAAAAAAGGACTTTATCCTGCCCCAGAATGTGACCGGTGGAATGTTGTCGGCAGAGGATTGTTTTCCTCCCTCTGTTTCCTGTACAGCTCCACGATCTGCCCGGGTACCGCGTTCTCCGCGAATTGCATGCCTATATTTGCAAGGCCATCCGTGCTGTCATCGTTCCAGGACAATTCCCATTCCCGCCTGATACTGGGGAGTTGCCTGAATATGGCTTTGCAGATGGCAAGATACTGCCTCTCGTCACCGTTTGTCATCAGGCGCGAGAAGCGGTTGTATTCTTCACGGTGCGTGTTCTTCCACTGGAGAATATCCTCCTTGAATTGTTCGTATGTCAACTTCTGCTCGTCCATATTCATATTGCATTATCGGTGGATATAAAAGGATAGGTGGAAAAAGAAACGGTCAATCCAGAAGGTTTACCAGCTCCTTCTTCATTTCATCGTCTATCTTACGGTACCGGGCAAAGGCACGGCTACCCTCAGAGTGCCCGGACATGGAGGCAATCAGGTTCGGGTCCTTGACCTGCTTGTACAGGTTCCCGATGAAAGTCTTCCTCGCTGTGTGGGTGGTGGCCACCTCGTACAATGGTCTTGCCACATCCTCGCGCGTCTTCGGGTCGAGCACCCTGACCATACGGTCAATTCCCACGTATTTGAGAATCTCCTTTATTTTCTTGTTGTAGCCGAAATGCGAGAATCTCGGGAGCAGCGCTTCTTCCAGGTCCTTGTACCTTTCTAGTATATCCAAAGCCTTTTGGTTAAGCGGGACCGTACCGTGCCCGCGTGCTCCAGCTTGGTCTTCTGGGGAATGTACTCCACACAACCGTCCACGATATTCGCCTTGGTCAGCCGGTTCAGGTCACTGACACGGCAGCCGATCAGGCACTGGAACATGAAGATGTCACGATAGACCGGATAGCTGGCACCCATGCCGCTTAAGTCGGCATAATATACCTTGTCACGTTCTTCAAGTGTCAGGTAGAACGGGTCTCCGTACATGGGCTGTGCGATCTGGTACTGGTCGAAAGGATTATTTCGTGTAAGGCCACGCTTGATGCACCATTTGATGACGGTGCGTACGCGGTACAGGCTTCCCGACATGCTGTTCTCGGAACGTACCTGCTCGACATTACGGCAGACCTCGTTCTGGTAAAACACGGGATACATGTCAACATACTTGTGCTCTTCCTGCAGCCAGAATTTGAAATCCCTTATGTCATCTGCCGTGATGGAGTCAATGCAAAGATGGAAGCCCCTCTGGTGCATGACCTCATGGCGGAAACGCTCGTAACGGAGTACCTTGTTGAGATTGTCAAGATGATGTTTCCGGCTCTCGAACGCGAGTGGGGTCTCGTCAGCATATTTTTGTATCTGGTATGACAACAGGTATTCCTCTGCCTTGTTGCCGCCCCTTGCATTGATGTTGGGGTGATGGTATTCTTCTATCAGTCCCTTGAGCCAGTTCCCGTCAACTCCACGGCTGTATTCCCTGGTAATCAGGTGGGTGATTTGCTGGATATCCCTGTCGAAAGCGTTCTTCTTCTCTTCCGAGACAAGAGCCACACGTGTTTGTAGCCTTGCCTCTCCGGGCTCCAATGGTTCGGGTTGATGGACAGCTCGCTCGCGGCCTTTATGTCCACACCACCGATATCCCGGACACGGAAATAGACTCGGGCAAGATCCGTCACGTTGTTTTTCGCCGATGTCTTTCTGATAAATGCTGTTACTTTCATGTATATATCCTCCTCAGTTTATCATTTCAACAAGTTTTCGTTTCATGTCATCATCTATCGTCCGGTAACGCCGGAAGGCCCTGCTGCCTTCCACGTGGCCTGACATGGAGGCTATCAGGTTGGGGTCCGGAACCTGCCGGTACAGATTGCCTACAAAGGTCTTGCGTGCCGTGTGGCTGCTGGCCACCTCGTACAAGGGCTTCTGTACGGTGTTGTAGCCGTGCGTGTCAAGAATGGTGACCACACGGTCAATGCCACAATGTTTCAGCAGTTCCCGTATCCCCAGATTGTAAGTGTTGATGGGCTTGAAGGGAAGCAGCTTGCCGGTATTCCCGCTATAGCGTTCCAGTATTCTGACCGCCTTTTCATGCAATGGAACCCTGACGGTTTTCGCCTGGCACTTCTTGGTCTTTTGAGGCATATACTCCAGAAAACCGTCCTTGATGTTCTCCTTGGTCATCCTGTAGAGATCACCGACACGACAACCGACATAGCAGTGGAACACGAAAATATCCCGGATGACAGCCAGTTTCGGGCAGTCGCTCAGGTCCGCGTCGTACAGGACATTCCTCTCTTCCGATGTGAGGTAGAACGGGTCGCCGTAGGTCGGCTCCTTGCAGCCATAAACAGCATAGACTTCGTTATCGGAATACTTCATTCTCTTGCACCAGCGCAGGAACGTGCAGAAAAGGTTCATGATATTGATGACGGTTGTGTTGGATAGAGGCTTGGGCTTGTGGTTGATGAGCATACGGGGAGTATAAAAGTCAGGATACTCCTGGCGGAACAGGTATTCGTTGGTGACATACTCCCTGAAGTCGTTCATCTGCCCCAAGGTGACAGTTTCAACGAAGAGAGTGAAGTCAGTATCGCCCAATAATTCACGCCGGAACTCGTGATACCTGGTCATCGTTCGCTCGAAGCGGGCGATGTGCTCCTTGGTTCTTTCCGCGCCGTCATATTTTTCCAGGTACTCGTGGATACGGTGGAGCAGGTTCGGGTGATCACGCTCGAAAGCCCGCGCGGGATGCAGGACATCCTCGATGACCTGTTTCATCCATTTGCCGTCAGCCTTCTCCGAGAAGGTCTTTTCCGCTCTCTCGATGATGGCGGCGATCTGTTCGGGCACCCGCTTCTGTTCATTGGCCGTCACGGCAGTCGTTCGCCTGTAACATAAGGTATCGGTATCCCAATACTTGTCATGGACGCGATGGGGGAAACCACTTTGATGTCCACGTTCTTCTCCCGTACCCGGAAGCAGATGTTTGAAGTGGTCGCGGAACATTTTTTCAGATAGACGGAAATTTTCATTTGCTGTACCTTTTTGATTACATGACAAAGGTAAATAAATTCCCGAATATGTTCCCATATATCCCGAAGAAACTTGCAACGAATTAAGACAAATTAAAAAGTCATTCCCGAATCTGATACCACATAAAGTATTGAATATTAGAGGTTATATTTGCACTTGTTTAGATCTTTTTTTCATTTTCGACTTTATTCGACTTCTCAAATATCAGATATTGCAGTTCCACGCTTCTCATTTTACAATTTTAAAAGGTCAAAAGGAACTGTAAGACCACTTGTTAAAATTATGGCTATTTCAATGATTGAACGTCATGGCAGTTGGTACGACATCTATGACGAGCGAGGAAAAAAACAGAAAACAGTACCTGAAAACATTGGAATGATACTTGGCTGGAGTACGCATTTCTTCATTGTTCAAAAAGGTTCGTGGTATGATTTATATGACGAACAAGGTAAAAAGTACAAAACTCTGCCTGAAAATATAGGCTCATTCATTAGTATTACCGGTGACACATTTGTGATAAGAAAAGGATCTTGGTTGGATACTTATGATAGATTTGGAAAGAAAATTAGTACACGGCCAGCACGTTAAACAGAAAAAATCAAGGTGGAATTTACAGACATTCTACCTTGATTTTAATAATTTCATAGCCGTAATTTATACAACCTAATAATTGAATAATATGGATTCATTGACTAATATCAGCCGAATGTTATCGGGCAATAATATTTATGTACCTAATTATCAACGTGCTTATTCTTGGGATACAGAATTTGACCCAAATAAAACGGCACGGCAAGTAAATACATTTCTGATTGATTTACAAGATTATATTAAAAGTGATTCTTCATCTCGGTACTATTTCGGACATTTCCTATTTGAAGAAAAAAAGTGAAACATGTTTTGGTATTATAGATGGTCAGCAGCGTTTAACAACGATAACCATATTTATTGCAGCTCTATTCAATAGATTAAAAGAACTTAGAATTTTAACCGATGAAGAAGATTTTGCTTACAAAAGCATGATAAAAGTCGGACAGGTTTATCATTTTTCGACAGTTGATTATGACAATCAATTATTTAAGGATTACATCATCAATCAGATTAAAACCGACCATAATGGTTTGGATACTAAATCAAAACAAAGAATTGTAGATGCCTTTGACTTTTTTGTTAAAGAGTTCTCTCAAATGGAAGAGCCACAAATAGTATCATTATTAAATGCTGTAATGAACGCTTCCTGCACTACCCACATCGTTAAAAATGAAGCGGAAGCTATTCAGATGTTCATCTTTCAAAATAATAGAGGGAAAAAGCCATCTAATCTTGAAATTATAAAAGACTCAGTTTCTGTACAATGTACATTTGTATGGCGGTGCAGAAGATGAGAAAAATGAGTTGATTGAAGAAATCAAAAACAGATTCGAAGAAATATATAAGTCAATTTCAAAGATTGAGCATAAAATAGATGAGGATAATGTATTGACCTATACACTCCGTGTATTCTTTAATTCTTTGTGGGAAAGCAATGCTATACAACGAGTTAATGCAGAAATAGAAAGTGATACCCGTATTGATTTCATTCGAGATTTTACAAGAAAATTAGCTGCTTGTTTTGAGCAAATCACGTCATTTTTCCATAGAGAGAAAGAGCTAATAGAATATCATTCTTTGATTTTGTCAGGGAATTATGGATTGTTGTTTCCTTTCGTCATAAAAGCCCTTTTGTACGAAATATCAGATAATGACATGTTGCGCCTTACTTCTTCTTTAGAGTCTATTTTTGTCAGACATCGCGTAATAGGCACAAGAGCTGATTTAACATCTCGCTTAAATGATGTTTTTCAGAAATTCGATGGTAATATTGAACCAATCATTATCCGCATTGATTGGATGAAAAAACAAGATGGTTGGTGGGGTTATTGGAATGATAACGAATTAGAACGTACATTACAGGGTGGATAAGACACGACCTTGCAAAAATATTATTATGGAAGTATGAAAATCACCTAATCCAAGCAGAAGGTAAATTTGGCTATTCTCCAATTAGATATGATTCAATTAAAAATCCTCATTTGGAACATATTGCACCACAAACGGAAAATCCTGAAAGTGGATATGGTGAATATGATGATGAATTTAAGAATCAATATATTGATTGCTTGGGCAATTACCTTTTGTTATCTGCACATCATAATATTTCTATCGGAAACATTCCTTTTGAAAAAAAAAGAGAAACTTATACCAATTGCGCCAACAACAAGAGGTTAGAGATATGACCGAAACAGAGCATTATTGGGATAAAAACAAAATAGCAACACGAAAGGAGAAAATTTTGAAATTTCTCCTTGAAACACTTTAGAATATTTTAATAAGTAATGTAAGGGAACTTCCTCTACATTACTTAATCGTTAATCGCATTTGTATTTTGAGTATTCAAACAATTTAAATACTTTTGCAAACGAGTTTTTTGAACGCAATTCAAGGCAGAACGCAGCAAATGGCATAGTTGCCAAGTCATTACCTCAAAATCGGGTAATTCTCCCAAAGTCCTTTGTATAAGGCACTAACAGAAATTTTCCAGAATTAATAAAAAATCACTAATGACTATCTGAATATGGAAGGAAATATGTTTTGCTATCAGTGTCAGGAGGCAGCCAAGGGAACCGGCTGTGTGCTGAAAGGTGTGTGTGGAAAGAATAGCAGTACGGCACGTTATATGGATTTGCTGCTCTTTACGGTAAGAGGCGTATCGGTGGCTGCCAGTGCTTTGCGTGAGCAGTCGGTAAAGGTGTCGGCGGAAGTCGATTCGTTTGTGACGGATGCTTTGTTTTCTACCATTACGAATGCCAATTTCGACGATGAAAGTATTTTACGCCGGGTAGAGAAAGGAATCGGTCTGCGTGATGACCTGAAGGCTGAGGCTGCTGCGCGGGGTATTGCACTTCCCGAAGTAGACGAGCTGGAGTGGAAGGGGGAAAAGGACTCGTTCGAGGAGAAAGCGGCTGCGGTCGGTGTATTGCGTGAGGCAAACGAGGACTTGCGTTCGCTGAAAGAACTGCTTGTTTACGGTCTGAAAGGTATGGCGGCTTATCACGAACATGCCATGCGTCTGGGGTATAGCAACGGGGAAATTCATGCGTTCATGCAGGCGGCACTGGCGAAAATTGCTGTCGGCGGACTGACAGCCGACGAATGGGTGGCGCAGGTGATGCAGGCGGGAGAGATGGGTGTCAAGGTGATGGCACTGCTCGACGAGGCAAATACGACCCGTTACGGCAATCCGGAGATTACAAAGGTGAATATCGGGGTGGGCAAGAATCCAGGTATTCTGATCAGCGGACACGACTTGCATGACATCGAAGACTTGCTGAAACAGACCGAGGGAACGGGAGTGGATGTATATACGCACAGCGAAATGCTTCCGGCACACTATTATCCTGCTTTCAAGAAGTACAAGCATTTTATTGGCAACTACGGAAACGCGTGGTGGAAACAGCGTGAGGAGTTTACGGCGTTCAACGGTCCGATTGTGTTTACAACCAACTGTATTGTGCCGCCGCTCTCGAATGCAACATATAAGGAGCGTATGTTTACCGGAAACTCGACCGGATATCCGGGTTGCAAGCACATTGAAACGGGTGCCGACGGACATAAGGATTATTCGGAAGTAATTGCGCTTGCCAAGCAGTGCCAGCCGCCTGTTGAACTGGAAACCGGGAGATTATCGGTGGATTCGCGCACAATCAGGTTCTTCAGCTTGCCGATAAGGTAGTGGAAGCTGTGAAGAGTGGAGCTATCCGGCGTTTTGTGGTGATGGCTGGATGCGACGGCCGTATGAAGAGCCGCGATTATTATACTGATTTTGCCAAGGCATTGCCGCAGGATACGGTTATCCTGACTGCCGGATGTGCAAAATACAAATACAACAAGTTGCCTTTGGGCGATATAAACGGTATTCCGCGTGTGCTCGATGCCGGTCAGTGCAACGACAGTTATTCGCTTGCCGTTATCGCTCTGAAGCTGAAAGAAGTCTTCCAGCTGAACGACATCAACGAACTGCCGATTACCTATAATATCGCGTGGTACGAACAGAAGGCGGTGATTGTACTGCTTGCCTTGCTGAGTCTGGGCGTGAAGAACATTCATCTGGGCCCTACACTGCCTGCATTCCTTTCGCCGAATGTGGCAAAAGTACTGGTCGATACCTTCGGGATAGGAGGCATTACCACTGTCGACGAAGATTTGAAGAAATTCGGTTTGCTGGGATAAATTCTTTCTCCTTACTTTATTAAGTATCCGATATTTTACTTACCTTTGTTCATTAATTCGTCATAAAAATCGTACTATATGAGCAAAGCTATTATTAATTCTTACGAGGAATTTGAAAAAATGATCGGTCAGCAGATCGGAGTTTCCGACTGGCTGGAAGTTACACAGGAGCGCATCAACCAGTTTGCCGACGCTACACTGGATCATCAGTGGATTCATGTCGATGTAGAACGTGCGAAAGTGGAAAGCCCCTTCAAGAGCACAATCGTACACGGCTATCTGACTTTGTCGTTGCTTCCGTATTTCTGGAATCAGATTATCGAAGTAAACAACCTGAAGATGATGGTAAACTACGGAATGGACAAAATGAAGTTCGGTCAGGCTGTATTGTCGGGACAGAAAATCCGTATGGTTGCCGACCTGCATTCGCTGGTTAATTTGCGCGGAACGGCTAAGGCTGAAATTAAATTCGCTATCGAAATAGAAGGACAGAAGAAGAAAGCACTCGAAGGTATCGCTACTTTCCTGTATTACTTCAACTGATGTACGGCATACTGTCTGTAGATATTTTGAATAGGACGATGAGATTCATTACAGGATAATCTGGTTTCTGTAGTGAATCTCATCGTTGTTTTTATATGTGTTTTGATTATGACAGAAAAACTTTGCCGGCAGTTGCGTGAGTGGGCGGAAGCTATCATCAGGCGGATTTCATCGCGAATGATCCCGTACAATTCCCGCACCGTTATGTCCGGCAGGAAGATATTGAAATAATGGGACTGCTGACTGCCGTCCTGAGTTTCGGAAATCGCCGGATGATTCTCCGCAAGGTAGACGAACTGGATGGACTGATGGGACGTGCTCCCTTGCAGTATGTACTTTCCAGACGCTGGGAGAATGATTTCAGTCGTGGGAACCAACGGAGCTTTTACCGGATGGTTTCGTATGCGGCATTCCGTATTTATTTCGAGAAGTTGTATGCGGTGTATACGGAGAATCGTACGCTGGAGGATGCCTTGCTGACTTTTCCGGGAAATCCGATGCAGAAGCTTTGTGCGTTTTTGGGGGTGTCCGACAGAAGTCCGCAGAAGAAGCTCAACATGTTTCTGCGCTGGATGATCCGTCGTGATTCGGCTGTCGACTTCGGTATCTGGCGGCGGATGAGTCCTGCCGACCTGATTATCCCGCTTGATACGCATGTGTGCCGGGTAGCTTTTCTGCTGGGACTGACCGATAAACCTTCTTTTTCGTTGTCGGCTGCCCGGTGTATCACAGAGGCATTGGCGGAGGTGTTTCCCGGCGATCCGTGTCTGGGCGACTTCGCACTTTTCGGTTATGGGGTGAATCATCCTGAATTAACAGATAACTTACCATGATAAAGATATTGGCTACAAGCGACTGGCACTTGGGGAATACTTTCCACGGCTTCGACCGTCAGGAAGAGCATGCCGATTTTCTTCGGTGGCTGCTCGGTGCTGTCGGACAGAAAAATCCTGATGCCTTGCTGGTGTCGGGCGACATATTCGATTCGAGTAATCCTTCGGCTGCCTCTCAGGAGTTGTATTACAGTTTTCTCGATACGCTGACACAGCGTTTCCCGCAGTTGCAGACGATAATAATTGCCGGAAACCACGACTCGGCTGCACGGCTTGAGGCGCCTCGTCTGATGCTGGAAAGGCATCGGTCTATGTGCGCGGCTGATACGCAGGCAGGAGGAAGGTAACTTCTTGCCGGACGATTTGCTGTTGCCTGTCTGTTCGGCAGCGCATCCGGAAGAACGTGCCTGGGTGCTTGCCGTGCCTTACTTGCGCGATGGAGACTTTACCCGTGGTATGAGTTACGGGGAGGGTGTAGGAGAGTTCCTGCGTCGGGCGGTTGAGGCGGCGAATCTCCGGCGCGACCGGAGCAGGGAAGCGCTGATTCTGATGGCGCATTTATATGCTACGGGGAGTGAGATTGCCGAAAATTCTTCGGAGCGTATCGTGATAGGTGGTTCGGAAATGGTCAGTCTGGATGAAATAGATGAAAGTGTTACGTTAGCCTTGTTGGGGCATTTGCATCGTAATCAGAAAGTTAGCGGCCGTGAAAACTGGTTGTATCCGGCAGTGCCCTGCCGATGTCGTTTGCAGAGAAGGGCTATCGTCACGGAGCTGTTTATTATGAGATAGAGGACGGTCGCCTGAATGGTGTGTCCGAGTTCCTCGACTATCCTTTGCAGCATCCGCTGGTTTCTGTTCCGGCAAAACCGCTTCCGCTGACCGAGGTGCTCGACTTGCTGCGTGCCTTGCCCGATAAAGATAAAATGAGCGAAGAAGAGCCTGTTCCGTATCTGGAGGTGAATGTCTTGCTCGACGCTCCCGTGGCTGGCATCAACAAGCAGGTAGAGGATGTCCTTCAGTCGAAAAATGTGCGCTTGTGCCGGACGGTAATCGCTTATCGGGTGCAGCAGTCGGCTGGCGACGGGGAAGTGGTGTTGGAATCGGTCGACGATTTGCTGACGCTCGACCCGATAGAGGTGATCAGAAAGAGTTATCAGAACAAGTTCCGCTGCGAAATGCGCGATGAGCTGGTGGAACTTGCCAGACGGACTGTGGAAGCGGCTCGCAGGGAAGGAGGCAATGAATGAAGTTGTTGAAAGTAATCATGTATAACCTGGCTTCGCTCGAGGGGGAACAGGTGATTGATTTTGAGAGTGAACCTTTACGGAGTGCCGATTTGTTTTCCATCGTAGGTGAAACGGGAAGCGGAAAGTCGACCATTCTGGATGCTGTCTGTCTGGCATTGTACGGGCTTGCTCCTCGTTTTTATGGGCAGATAATTTCGATTATTATCATACCGAGCGTCCGAACAACGATCAGGTGCTCGATCCTGACGACCCGCGTAACATTCTTCGCAAGGGTACGAAGGAGTGTTTTGCCGAAGTGGTGTTTCTGGCGCGCGACGGTTTCCGCTATCGTGCCCGCTGGTCGTGTTCCATAGCCCGCATCAATTATACGCGTCCGGAGCGCAGGCTGTACCGGATAGCAGTGGACGAAGCGGGAAGAACCAGCGAGAAGGAAGTGGAAATAACCGGAGGGGGACGTCAGAAGCGCGGACATAAGAATATCAACAATGAGGGGCTCGACCGCATTATCGGTCTGGATTACGGACAGTTTACCCGTACGGTGATGCTGGCGCAGAATTCGTTTGCCAATTTTGTCAAGGCGGACGACAAGGATAAGGCTATCTTGCTGGAAAAACTGACCGGAACGGAACTTATACGGCTGTTGCCCGTAAGATTTATGAGTTTTATAAAGAGGCGGAAGCTGCTTATAATGAGGTGTTCAATCAGGTAAAGGCTTTTGCCGTACATCAGCTGTCCGACGAAAAGCTGGCGGAAGTGGAAACGCGTAAGGGGGAGCTGGACGCCAGTTTCCGTACCTTGCAGGCTGAACTCCAGAAGTTGAAGGATCAGCAGAAATGGTATGCAGACTTGTGTGCGCTGGAGGTGGCTTTTGCTGGTGAGGAAGCAAAATGGAAACAGGCTTCGGAAAAGGCACAGAACTTGCAGCCGGTACGGGACGAGTTGCGGATGCTCGATGAGGTGGCTCCTGTACGCGATGTATATCAGACTTACATGAATCTGCAACGTGAACTGAAAGAGCTGACAGAGGAAGTCGGTAGGAAACAATTGCAGTGTAGTGCGCTGGAAAAGGAAGAGGCTGAGAAGCGGAAACTTTTACTGGATGTAAAAGAAAATTACAATGTAGTCCGTGAGAAACAAGAGCAGATGCTTCCGCTGGTGACGGCAGCCCGTAAGCAGAAGGTGGAGCTGGACGCACAGCAGGCTACCGTGACTCGCCTGAAAGAGGAGGAAAGTTTGCTGGCGAAGAAGGAAGAATTGCTGAGAAAGGAGCAGGCGGAAAATGAGCTTCAGGCAGCGGAGTTGCAGAAGCGGCAGGCGGAAGCGGAACGGATGTTGGCGGAACTGATGCTACACCGTGATATGCTGGAAAACAAGAATGCGGTTTCCGACAGGCTGGAGTCGCTTTATAAGGCTGTAAAGCGTTGGCAAAAAGAGTCTGAAGACTGGAGGAAGAACGGTATCGAGCTGGAAAATCAGCAGCAGGTATGCCGGGAAGAAGAGAATCGTTTGCAGAAATCGGATGAGGAACTGGTTCTGTGTCGGGAGAGTATCCGGCAGAAAACACAGGCACTGGCTGGTGTGGATGTAGAGGCATTACAGCAGCGGATGGCGGATGTGACGAAATGTTATACCGACTTGGAGCGATTGAAAAAGTTGCAGGCGGCGGTAATGGAACGCCGGAAGAGTCTGTCGGAAAATCGGCTTGCATCTGAACAAATAACTAAAGAACTGGATGCCGCAATGCGTGAGATGAAGGTACTGACAACGGAACGTGAAGAGATAAACCGTCTGTTGCCCGGGTTGGAGGAGGCGTGGCAACTGGCAAGCAGCCGGAGTGCCGAGCATATGCGTGCCGCGCTGAAACCGGGAGAACCTTGTCCGGTATGTGGTGCACGGGAGCATCCGTATGCCGAAGGAATAGCGGAAGTGTTACAGCCTGTCAAGGAGGAGATTGCTCGTCGCCGCAAGCGACTGACGGAAATTGAGGAACGGCTGGATGCTTCTCCCGGCGGATTGCGCCTGCTTTGTTCGGACCTGAACGGTAAGTTGTCGGCATTGCGTGAGGGAACCGGACGACTGAATGCGGAACTGGCTGAGGCTGTCGGCGAATGGACTACACTGGTTGTTGCTTATCCCGCTCTGCCTGCTGATGTTGTACGGCAGATGCTCCTGCCTTGTCGGCTTTGCTGACGGCGGAATCGGAACGGATTGTGGTACAGGGTAAGCAGGTGCGTGCCGAACAGAATGCTTATCAGCAGGCACAGAATGAACTGACTGCCATGCGCCGTACGTACGATGAGAATCAGGTTATGTGTGCACGTCAGCGTGAAGAACTGCATCGCCGGACTGTAGAATTGAAACAACGGCAGGGACAGAGTGAGCAGAAGCGTGCGGAATTGCAGCAACTTGAACGTGCGAACAGTGATTTGCGTGAGGCATTGCGGCAGGAAATTTCGTTACCCGATTGGGAGCAGGCTTTCGAACAGGATTTCGGGAAGCTGGCAGACCGTTTGTCGGATATGTACGACAAGTATCGGGAGGCAACTCGTGTGCAGCAGGAATCGGTGGGTTTGCTGAACGAGCGGAAAGTCGCTTCCGGGGCGTTGGAGAAACAGTTGGCCGAGTGTCTGGCAGCCATGAAGGAAAACAAGGAAGAGACTGCCGGTGCTGTACAGGTTTATGAGGCAAAGCTGAAGGCTTATATGCAGGTGCTGGGCGGTGCTGATCCGGATGAAACGGAACGTACGCTGAAACTGCAACTGGAGGAAGCGGAGAAACAGGTGCAGCTTGCTGATAAGGCTCACAATGAGATGGCCGAATCGTACAGCCGCTGTCGGGGTTCGTGAAGGCTGCCGAGGAACAGTATCGGAAGAAGCAGGCTGACTGTATGGCTGCGCAACGTGGAGTGGAAGATTTCATCATGCGTTACAATGAGTCGGCAGAGCATGTGGGTGTTCTTTCGAAAGAATGGCTGGATATGTGCTTCTCGCCTTCGGCAGACTGGAACGGAAAGCGTGAACAGGTGCGGCTGGCGGATGAGGAGGTAAAATGGTGTCAGGGACAGATGGAAGCACGCCGGAAAGCGATGGAAGCTCATCGCGACTTGCAGGTTATGGCGCTGGAACAGTCGGGTGAAGGTACCAGTCCGACGGCTGTGCTACAGGAGGAGATGCAAAAGGTACAATGTGCATTGGATGAACTCGACAAGGAGCGTTTGCAGGTGGGCGGTATGCTGATGGCGCATCACCGGAGTGTGGAACAGATGCTGTCGGCAGGCGAAGAACTTGAACGCAGGCGGAAGGCGTATCAGGACTGGAAAGAGCTGAATGATATTTTGGGAAATGCCAACGGCGACAAGTTCCGCGAAACGGCGCAATGCTTTACACTGCGCTTCCTGATACGTCAGGCCAACGAACAGCTTCGGATGTTGAATCACCGGTATAGTCTGGAACAGGTGAGGGATTCGTTGGGAATCCGTGTCATCGATCACGACCGGGCGGATGAGGTTCGTAACATCAGTTCGCTTTCGGGTGGGGAAACTTTCCTGATCAGTCTGGCACTGGCTCTGGGACTCTCGTCGCTTTCGTCGCGTAACATTCCGATGTGCAACTTGTTCGTGGACGAAGGTTTCGGTACGCTCGACAGCAACAGCCTGAATATGGTAATAGATGCCCTGTCGAGCTTGCAGTCGATGCAAGGGAAGAAAGTCGGAGTCATCAGCCACACGGCAGAAATGCGTGAACGGATCCGTACCCAGATTCGGGTTGTCAAGGTCGGCTCGGGAGGGCGGAGCGCACTCGAAATAGTATAATCGGAATGCCTGTTGAAGGCCGGACTTGAATCCGTTAATTTGTCTTTTTGAATAAAAGCTCTGTATATTAAAGAAATATCAGGGCTTTTATCTTTTATATAAGAGTATATAATAGGGACATTTTTGTCTTCTGACCTGAATTTCGCATTTTTTGATTAGCCCTTATTCGGTTACGTACTGTCTTTTTTTGTTATTTTGTACATATCAATTTTAAATCAGACGTAAATAAATAACTATGAAACAACCTGTTGTATTATTTGCCTCCCTGTGCTTTCTGGCATCGGAGGCGATGCAGCTCAAAACGCTCAGAATTCTCCGAAAGCGTATGTCGTATCAGACGCACACCTGGATACACAATGGAACTGGGATATCCAGACAACCATTCAAGAGTATGTATGGAATACGCTGAACCAAAATCTGTTTCTTCTCCGTAAGTACCCCGACTATGTTTTTAACTTTGAAGGTGCTGTGAAATATTCCTGGATGAAAGAATATTTCCCGACACGTTATGAGGAGTTGAAGCAGCGGGTAAAGGAAGGACGCTGGCATGTCACCGGAAGCAGCTGGGATGCCAATGATGTTCTGGTTCCTTCAGCCGAATCGGTGCTCCGTAATATTTTGTACGGGCAGAATTATTATCGGACTGAGTTCGGAACAGAGAGTACGGATATCTTTTTGCCCGACTGCTTTGGCTTTGGGTGGACACTGCCGTCGCTGGCTCATCACTGTGGGCTGATAGGCTTTTCTTCACAAAAGCTAGGCTGGCGCAATCATCCTTTTTATGGCGACAAAAAATATCCGTTTACCATCGGACTGTGGAAGGGTATTGATGGCAATCAGATCATGTTTGCGCATGGTTATGACTATGGTCACCGTTTTAAGGATGAGGATTTGTCGGACAGTGAAGAATTGAAGCAACTGGTAAAGGAAAGTCCGCTGAGTACCGTTTACCGTTATTATGGAACCGGTGATATGGGAGGTTCACCTACAATCACTTCCGTACGTGCTGTCGAAAAGGGAGTAAAAGGCTCTGGCGACATCGAGGTGGTCAGTGCTACCAGCGATCAGCTTTATAAAGATTATGCAGGAAAGCATGAGCAGCTTCCGGTATTCGACGGTGAATTGCTGATGGATGTACACGGCACGGGCTGCTATACTTCGCAGGCTGCCATGAAATGGTATAACCGTCAGAATGAACTGCTGGGTGATGCGGCCGAACGTGCGGCTGTGGCGGCAGAGTGCTGAACCAGGGAAATTATCCGAAGTCGGAACTTGAAGCTTCGTGGAAGCGCTTCCTTTTCCATCAGTTTCATGATGACCTGACAGGTACGAGCATACCGCGGGCGTATGAATTTTCATGGAATGATGAGCTTATTTCGCTAAAGCAATTTTCGGATGTGCTGACTTCTTCTGTCAATGGGGGTGAGCCGTTTGCTGGATACGAATGTAAAAGGTACTCCGGTAGTGCTGTATAACGCGCTGGGATTTGCGGTAAACGATCTGGCCGAGATAGAAGTTGAATTTGCAAAAGCTCCCAAGGGTATTGCCGTATATAATGCCGAAGGCAAGAAGGTGGCTTCACAGTATCTGGGTTATCAGGACGGTAAAGCACATATATTGGTTGAGGCTTCTGTGCCGGCTACTGGATATGCGGTTTATGATGTACGTACTTCGGGAGCCGGAATGCAGACCGTAAAACAACAGTATGCGAATACCTTGGAAAACTCATGTTATAAACTGTCTTTTGACGCGAACGGAGATATTGTTTCGTTGCTGGATAAGCGTAACGGAAAAGAACTGGTGGCATCGGGAAAAGCTATCCGTCTGGCATTGTTTACAGAAAACGAATCTTTTGAATGGCCTGCATGGGAGGTGTTGAAAAAAACATTAGACCGTGAACCTGTTTCTATCACCGATGGAGTGAAACTGACCTTGGTGGAAGACGGTGACTTGCGTAAATCTATCTGTATTGAGAAAAAACATGGCGAGTCAGTGTTCCGTCAGTATGTCCGTCTGTACGAAGGAACCCGCGCACCGCATATCGATTTTTACAATGAAATAGACTGGCGCTCTACAAATGCGTTGCTGAAAGCGGAATTCCCGCTTGCTGTGTCTAATCCGAATGCTATTTATGACTTGTCTTTGGGTAGTGTGCAGCGTGGAAATAATACAGTGACAGCGTATGAGGTTTACGGACATTACTGGGCCGATTTGACCGACCGCAAGGGTGATTATGGAGTTTCTATTATGAATAACGGAAAATACGGATGGGATAAACCTTCGGACAATACGCTCCGTCTTACTTTGCTCCATACGCCCAAGACTGACAAGGGATATACTTATCAGGACAGACAGGACTTTGGTTATCACACATTTACTTACAGCCTGCTTCCGCACCAGGGTGAACTTGACAAGGCTGAAGTGGTATCGAAGGCAGAGGTGCTGAACCAGACATTGAAAGCCTTCCAGACAGATAAGCATAAAGGTGAAATGGGACGTACTTTCTCGATGGTATCGTCGGACAATCCGAACGTGATAATCAAGGCATTGAAGAAAGCTGTCGATGCTGATGAATATGTGGTACGTGTATATGATGTAGCCGGTAAGGGAACTCAATCGGCCAGATTGACGTTTGCCGGTAAACTTGTGGAGGCTGTTGAAACCGACGGAACAGAGAAGGAAATTGCTAAAGCCGGTTTCAGCGATAATACGCTGGATGTTACAGTTAAGCCTTTCTCTTTGAAAACATATAAGATCCGTTTGGCTGAATCGGGTATGGAGGTACATCAGCCGAAATGTCTGGCACTTAATCTTCCATACGACAAGAAGTGTGCTACTTATAACGAATTCCGTAGTGAGGCCGATTTCGAGTCTGGTTATAGCTATGCGGCTGAATTGCTTCCCGATTCGATAACGGTAGATCAGGTAACTTTCCGTCTTGGTGAACAGGAAGCTTACAACGGCTTGTCGTGCAAGAATGATACAATTGAGATTCCTGAAGGCTATAATCGTTTGTATTTCCTTGCAGCTGCCGCTTCTGTTGAGGACCAGCGTTTACAGATTGCCTGCGGAAAGCAGACTTCGGAGTTTGTCGTTCCTTCTTATACAGGATTTGTCGGTCAATGGGGACATGAGGGACATACTACCGGCTATTTGAAACCGGCCCAGATTGCTTATGTCGGAACTCATCGTCATGCGTCGGATGGAGATTGTCCTTACGAGTTTACTTATATGTTCAAATTCGGTATGGATATACCTAAGGGTGTCCGCTCTGTTGTTTTGCCCCAGAATGAGAATGTAGTGATTTTTGCCGCTACGGCCGTTGCTGAAGACCGTTCGCCGGTAAAACCATCGACAAAATTATTCCGTACAAACAACCATGAGGAACTGTCGGAACTTGTATCTGGCAACAAAATGATTTCGGGTGAAAATCTGCTGAAAAATGCAAAACTGACAAGATGGTCGGCTTATGTAAATGAAAAGGAACGTCCGCAGGCTGCTGTAGATGGCGACTTGTCGACTAAATGGTGTGACATTGCCGGACTACCTAGTTTCCTGGAATTTGATTTGGGCAAGGCTGAGAAACTGACAGGATGGAAAGTTGTGAATGCCGGTAAGGAAAATGGATCTTTCATTACGAGCCAGTGTTTCCTTATGGGGAGAAACTCTGCTGACGAAGACTGGCAAACAGTGGATTACTTCGACGGTAACCGCAGCAATGTAGTATTGCGTACAATCACTTCGGACAAGGCATATCGCTATCTCCGTATGGTTGTGACCAGAGGAACACAGGCTGCTTCGTCGAAAGATGTACGCATTTACGAGGTAGAGGTTTACCGGTAATTGACTGTTAGTGAAATCATTGTTTGTCGTAAAACAGATTAATAGCTTTGACTATGAATGGATTATCACGGTTTCTCAAAGTCACGCTAAAAGTTTGTATTCCGGTTTTTGCTGCTGTTTCGCTTTCTGCCCAGGGAGTAAACAAATATATTCCGGTAAGTAAGCATGTGAGCAATGATAATGGAATAACCTGGCCTTACGGACAGGTTATTCCACATTTTGCCATGCCGGCAGATACACTTGATGCCCTTGATATACAAGAGGGAATTTCTGATGATGAAAAACTGATGTTTACTGTACTGCAGGGGCTTGTCAATAAAACTCATCCTCGTTTGTTCTTGTTTCAACCGGCGGGAGAGGGTAAGTACAAGTGGCCTGAAAAGCTTGGGCTATGTATGGATGAGCTGCCTCGTGCAAAACGTTTCGAACTGGTGAGGAAATATGCGGCAGAACTGGACGGTGTAGTGCTTTATGATCCTTCTAAAAACATTCACTATGCCAATCTTGCTTCTACTGTTGCCGGAATCGAAAATTTGTTGCCTGTAACGCAGCCACTCCATCAGCTTTTGTTGAATGAGGGAATCAAGTTGCCTGTCCGGACAGACCTTACACGGTTGAATTTTACGCGTACTACTCAGATTTATGATTATCTGTACAAGTATTATTGGAAAAGATGTACTCACCGCCTTTTGGTGAGCCAACCGCCGGAGAGGGGATTTGTCCGTGATCTTGCCGTTGCGTCTGGAGCAGCTATAGTATGGCTCGATGCCCGTAAATGGAATGAGAATGTGATTCTGCGGAAATTCCTGAAGGAGATGAAACCCGGGGAAAGTCTGGTTACCGGATGGTTCCTGAGGAGCGTTCTGGGGTAGGGATGACAGCCGAGTATGGTCTTTCTACGATTCCTTCTGATTTTTATATGAATGCGACTGTTTATGCCGGAATGTCACAGCCGGTTCATTATCCGAAGGTTCCAAAGATGCCGGAACTGGAGAATAAAATATATTTGGCTCTTTTCTTGAGTGATGGTGACAACGTGCAGTATTGCCAGCATGCCATGTCGCAACTTTGGGATAAAGAAGGCAGAGGAAGTATTCCCATTAACTGGACAATCAGTCCGGGACTGGTAGACTTTGGACCTGCGTTGCTGAATTATTATTATGATACAGCTACAGAAAACGACTGTTTTGCTTCCGGACCTTCCGGACTAGGGTATTCCCTGATTTATGACTCTCACAATTACATATGGAACAGCGACAGCGGGGAAGCTATTTCACCTTATGTGAAATGGACTCAGCAATATCTGGAAAAAAGTGGGTTGAGGATTATAACCATATGGGATGAAATAAATGATGAACAGCGAAGTGCTTATGCTCGCTATTGCCGTTATTTGTATGGACTTACATTACAGGATTGGGAACACCAGCCTTACAAACTGCCGACCTTAGTGCAAGACCGTAATTTGCCGGTGATAGCCAATCTACCCTGCTATGCAAATGGAGTAGATGTCATTTACTCGTTCTGGCAAGATACGATAGCTAAATTTGATGGCTCAAAACCGCTTTTTCTTTCGGCACAAGGTGAGTCGTGGAAAATGGGACCGGATAATATTGTAGCACTGAAAGAACGTCTTGAGGCTCTTTCTCCGGGAAATATTGTTATTTGTAGGGGAGATCATTTTTTTAATCTTTACAGAAAGGCAAACGGACTTCCTTTTAATTTGACGCTCTCTCCGGACGTTACGGTAAAGACGTCGCTTTCGAAGACATCTTCTGATCTGGTGGCCGATGGTTCTGCTGCTGAGAAACAGATGTGGGTTTCGGGTACGGATGACGGCAAAGCATGGATACAATTTGATTTCAAGAAAAAGTATCTGATAAGCCGGTATGTAGTGCGCCATGCAGGAAACGCCGGATTGCCCGATTCGCTTAATACGCGGGATTTTAAACTGGAAGTAAGTAATGACGGAAAGAAGTGGGAAAGCGCAGACTGTCAGTCTGGAAATACAATGCCTGTGACAGATGTCGATATTGTTCCGGTTAAGGCACGCTATATACGTCTTTCCATAACAGACTCTGGTGAAGACCAGCGGGCCCGTATTGCCGATATCGAGATATATGGAAGTGTATTGTAGGTAGCTTTATGTTTATATGAGAAAATTCATCTGGCTTTTACGCTTATATATGCTTTAAGAAGCGATGAATCTTTTGGAAATATCTTGAAGACTTTCTGCCGAAGTGCATGAAACTTTAAGTATGTTTCTGGGTTTGGTTTTAGTAATACAATAAATCCTCTCTTGAGTTTTTCAGGAGAGGATTTTTATCAGTATAGCGGTAGATTCTGCTGCTGTTTCTTTTAAAAGTTCATGGATGCATAGAACCCGTAATGTCCGTCGCCGGCAACAGGGCTGATTGTCAGGTTGTACTTCCTGGCAAACGGGCGGGTGAAGATGTAAGAACTTCCGGCTCCGATTGCTGCTCCGGCAGCTACATCCCACCAGTCGTGTTTCTTTCCGTAAACACGGGTCCATCCTACATATGTAGATAATATGTAGGAAGGCAGTCCCCACTTCCAGCCATAGCGCCGTTGGATAAAGGCTGCGGCAGCAAAAGAAGTAGATGTGTGCATGGATGGAAATGAATGATTGTCGCTATGGTCGGGACGTTCTTTTTTGACAATATATTTCAGCGCGTATGTGACTCCCAGTGTCGTTACTCCTGAAAATACGCCTTGTTTTAATCCTTGCCAGTCTTTTTGAAGCAACACGGCAGTGACTCCTGCAACCGGAAGAAGTAAAGCTCCTACATCGCCTGATGTGCGTACAGCCTTTCTGGTTCCGCTTACTTCTATTTCCTGGGCGCAGACAGATAAAGAAAGAGTCAGAGCAGATAGTATAAAAATCAGTTTTCTCATGACAACAGGGTAAGTTTGGGAAGAAAGATTATCAATCCGACAACAGCCGACGCAATGGCCAGAAGCAAAACAGCTCCTGCCGCCAGATCCTTGGTGCGTTTGATGGCTTCATCATACGCTGGAGATACCCGGTCGGCAAGTGCTTCGATAGCAGAGTTTACTGCTTCTGCCGAAAGAACCAGTCCGATACATAAACAGATGACAATCCATTCCATAGATGATAGTCCGACAAGAATGCCCGCCGTAATGACGCATACGGCGGCAAAGCAATGTATCCATGCATTATGTTCCCGACTGATAAGCAGAAAGATGCCGTGAAAAGCATATTTGAAACTTAACGCACGTTTACGCAAGGTAAATCCGCTGTTTTTCATTCTTCTTGTGCGATTACCAGTTGATGGTTACTTCTACCGGACAATGATCGGAACCGAATATCTCAGTATGTATCTTGGCATCCTGAAGTTTATCGGCAATGCGTGACGAAGCAAGGAAATAGTCTATACGCCACCCTGCGTTCTTCTCGCGTGCCTTAAAGCGGTACGACCACCACGAATAGATATTTTCCTGTGTAGGATAAAAGTGGCGGAATGTATCGATAAATCCGGCATCGAGCAATAACTGGAATTTTTCTCGTTCCTGGTCAGTAAAACCTGCGTTCATCCGGTTGGTTTTCGGATTCTTCAAATCGATTTCCTTATGTGCTACATTCAAGTCACCACATACGAGAACCGGCTTCTGTCGGTCTAACTGTAGCAGGTATTTACGGAAATCTTCCTCCCAGGTCATACGGTAATCCAGACGTTTCAATCCGTCCTGTGAGTTGGGGGTATACACCGTAACCAGATAAAAGTTTTCCATTTCCAGTGTAATGACCCGTCCTTCATGGTCGTGTTCGTCTATACCCAGCCCGTAAGTTACAGAAAGAGGCTGATGGCGAGTAAATATAGCTGTACCCGAATACCCTTTTTTTTCGGCATAATTCCAGTAAGAAGTATAGCCTTCGAATGCCAGATCGAGCTGTCCTTCCTGCATTTTGGTTTCCTGTAAGCAGAAGAAATCTGCATCCAGTTCGTTGAATATTTCCCGAAAGCCTTTATCGCAACAAGCTCGCAGCCCGTTTACATTCCATGAAATGAGTTTCATAATCATAATAAGAGTTTATACGTTTTCTGTTTACGTGATGAATAAATAGAATAGCGTTATTTCTTTATATCGAATAAGTAAGTCAGTCGTCCCGCAATGTATGAGTGAGCCGAACGTGAGAACGGGTCTTTCTTTGTACTGTGGTAAAAGTCACTCAGCCCGAAATAATATCTTGCTTCAAGCAGGAAATTGCCGATGCCTGTACGTACTTCCAGACCTCCGCCTCCTACAATGCCATAATCGAACTTCATTTCTGCCATCTTTCCATATTGCCAGATAACTCCATTCGGGCGGTCTTCCGGATGCCAGGAAGCACTTTGCTTCTCGTTTTCTCCCAACAGGAAGCCAATCTGTGGACCGATGTTCAGGACAAACCGTGCTCCGTTCCCTTTATCTTTTCCAAAGCCAAGATGTGCCATCAATGGAACCTCTATGTAGTTCATGGTGCGCTGGTATGTATCTCCTGTGCCGTCGTCGATATTTTCTTTCCATCCTCTTTGGGAGTAGTTGATTTCTCCCTGTATACCACAGAGTATCTTGAAATATCTTTCTGATATATATCGGACAGTCACTCCGACAGAGGGAGTAATAAATGTTTTTTGCTTGATACTTGGCTCAAAACTGACGGAACTAAGGTTTACGCCGCCATTTATACCTATGGCTAAATTGTGGCGCGGGTCTTGTAGTTGGGCGCGGACAGGCAGTCCCACCGACAAACATAATATGCTCAGTAATGCAATAACAGATTGCTTTTTCATGTACTTATTCGAAATCAAGTTTAATCAGTTCGTAATCTTTTGTGAAATGTACAAAGAATACTTTACGGTTGATGAACCTCCCCAGTTATTGACGCGTTCGAAGCAGAATCCGGTCTGTATCGGAGTTACCTGTACGCGGTTTAGATTTTCTTCCAGCTTGTTGCCTTGCTGCGACAGACCTTTCAGGAAGAAATATCCCACGTCGAATCCTAGCATGCCATATTTAGGATAAGTATTCGACATATCCTTGCTGTACCAGCGGCGGTATGACTGGGTGAAATTGATGGCAGCCGGAAACAGGTTGTTGGTATAGAACGATGAGTAGAAATAGGTATCCAACTCATAAAAGTTTGCCAGGAAATCCTGTGTATAAGTCTGCCATTCAGGATAGCCGAACAGGTGCATGTCGAAATGCGGATGCTCGCGGCGGACAAGAGTCAGGTGAGGCAGTACGCGTGTCAATGCTGAGCTTCGTCCTGAAGTCGGAATAAAGATGTTTTCCTGCAGGGTGTCCATGGCGGCAATCACTTTGTTCGGATCAATATCTCCGGCTAGCTGTATCTGCTTGAATCTGACGTTGTTGTCTTTCAATTCATTCTTCATACCTTTAATGAATTCGGCTTTTTCCTTATCTCCGCTGCCATCGTCAACGAAAATGACATTGGTTTTTCCGAATTTCCGGATAAAATGTTCGTATACCTTTGAATAAAGATAAGACTGTGGGGTATTGACCTGATAGATATTCGGATTGGTAAATACCTGATCTACTTTAGGAGAGAAAGGAACTACCAGACGGATATTGTTCTTGTCGGCAAAGGCTGCGACAGAAGCGATGGATGACTGGTGTGCCGGACCAAAAATGATGTCCATATCCTTCAGCTTGCTCTGGGATAAGATTGCATTCGTGCCGGCTGTGGTTCCTTTGGTATCGTAGGTGTAAATATCGGCAGATACTCCTTGATGTTTCAGGCTATCAATAGCCATAAGAAAACCTTCGTAAAACTCTACCATGCGTGACTGTTCATCCTGACTGGTAGATGTAAAAGGTAACATCAGAGCAACTTTTATGGTATTTATCTGCTTTTTGCTGATAGAATTTTCTTTGAAGAGTTCTTCGTTGCTGGGAGCTGCCTGTGAAGACGGTGCTGTCTTTCCTGTTTCCTGTGATTTAGGGTAAGGAATGAAAAGGAAGCTTCCTTTCTTCAGCTTTCCGTTCTTTAATTCCGGATTGGCTGCAATAAGTTCTTCCTGTGTGATGCCATATTGCTGGCTGATGCTGAAAATCGTTTCCTTTCGGGCTACCTTGTGCATATCCCTCCACTCGTTTTTCTTTACTGCCGGCTCTGCTTGAGCAGTTTGTTCTGTCTGAGCGGGTGTATTATCCTGTGCCGGAATGACAATAACCTGACCGATACGGAAGTTTTCGGCACTTAATCCCGGATTGGCTTTGCAAATAGCCTGGGCCGTTACGTGGTATTTCAGTGTCAGCTGATATAATGTTTCTCCTGCCTGTATCGTATGGAACTGTTTTCCGTCCTCATTGGAGTATTGTGCCTGTGGAATTTTCAACGCTTGTCCGGCACGTATTTGTTCCTTGCTTCCCGGGTTCAGGCGTACAATGTCGTCAACCGAAATGTGATACATGCTGGCAATGGAGTACAGGCTTTGTCCTTTTGTCACGGTATGCAAAAAATATCCGGTTCCGGTCTGTGCCGATACCGTTGCACTTAAACTGCTGGCTGATAGCGCCAGCGAAAGGCAGATAATATGGATAAACTTCATTTTCGTTTGTATTTGTTGAGTGGCAAAAGTACAAAAAAAAGCATTATCTTTGCAAAGATATGATTGATTTTAAGGATATGGAAGACGTAAAAGAAACGATAAATGTACAAGGAGCGCGTGTACATAATCTAAAAAATATAGATGTGGAAATTCCCCGCGGGAGTTTGACCGTCATAACGGGTCTGAGTGGAAGCGGGAAATCTTCATTGGCTTTTGATACGATTTTTGCCGAAGGACAAAGACGTTATATCGAAACGTTTTCTGCTTATGCGCGAAATTTTCTGGGTGGAATGGAACGTCCGGATGTGGATAAGATAACCGGTCTGAGTCCTGTTATTTCCATTGAACAGAAAACAACTAACAAAAATCCTCGCTCTACGGTGGTACTACTACCGAAATATACGATTATCTTCGTCTGCTCTTCGCCCGTGCGGGAACTGCCTACTCATATCTGTCGGGTGAGAAAATGGTAAAATATACAGAAGAGCAGATTCTGGATCTGATTCATCGTGACTATAAGGGCCGGCGTATTTATATTCTTGCTCCGCTGGTACGTACCCGTAAAGGACATTATAAAGAATTATTCGAACAGATACGCAAGAAAGGATACCTGTATGTGCGTGTAGACGGTGATGTGAAGGAGATTGTGCATGGCATGAAGCTGGACCGTTATAAAAATCACGATATCGAGGTTGTGATAGATAAAACGGTAGTTACGGAGAAGGAAGAAAAACGTCTGAAGCAAAGTGTAGCGACTGCCATGCAGCAGGGTGATGGCTTGCTGATGATTCTTGATGCACAGACTGAGAGCGTACGCCATTACAGCAAGCGGCTGATGTGTCCGGTTACGGGACTTTCGTATAGGGAGCCGGCTCCGCATAATTTTTTCTTTTAACTCTCCGCAAGGCGCCTGTCCGCGCTGTAAGGGATTGGGATATGTCAATCTGATAGATGTAGACAAGGTAATTCCCGATCGTTCACTCTCTATTTATGAAGGTGCTGTCGCTCCACTTGGCAAATATAAGAATGTGATGATATTCTGGCAGATAGAAGCGCTGCTGGAGAAATATGAAGCAACATTGAAGACTCCTGTTTCGGAGTTGCCTGAAGATGCCATAAACGAGATTCTGTATGGGGCAGACGAACGTCTGAAAATCAAGAGTTCGCTGATACATGCATCGTCGGATTACTTTGTGACTTACGAAGGTATTGTGAAATACATTCAGATGATGCAGGAGAAGGATGCTTCGGCCACAGCCCAAAAGTGGGCAGAACAGTTTGCCAAGACTGATGTATGTCCGGAGTGTAAGGGAGCGCGGTTGAATAAGGAGGCTCTTCATTTCCGTGTTCATGACAAGAACATCTATCAGCTTTCTACCATGGACATAAGCGAGCTTTATGACTGGCTGATGCATGTAGAAGAACATCTGGAAAGTAAGCAGCGTATCATTGCTGCGGAGATATTGAAGGAGATACGTACCCGCCTGAAATTCTTGCTGGATGTTGGACTGGATTATCTTTCACTGAACCGTTCTTCTGTAAGCTTGTCGGGAGGAGAAAGCCAGCGTATCCGTCTGGCCACACAGATTGGTTCGCAGCTGGTTAATGTACTGTATATTCTTGATGAACCGAGCATCGGTCTGCATCAACGGGATAATATCCGGCTGATTAACTCTTTAAAAGAGTTGCGCGACCTGGGAAACTCTGTCATTGTGGTAGAACACGACAAAGACATGATGCTGGCTGCCGATTATGTAGTAGATATGGGGCCGAAGGCGGACGACTGGGAGGTGAGGTTGTGTTTGCCGGAACTCCGGAAGAGATGCTTAAGACCTCCACACTTACTTCGCAGTATCTGAATGGAAAGATGAAGATTGAAGTCCCTGCCGAACGCCGGAAGGGAAATGGCAAATCACTTTGGCTGCGTGGAGCCAGAGGAAATAATCTGAAAGGGGTAGATGTGGAATTTCCACTGGGCAAGCTGATTTGTGTAACCGGAGTTTCGGGAAGCGGTAAGTCTACTTTGATAAATGATACCCTTCAGCCTATTCTTTCTCAGCATTTTTACCGTTCTTTGCAAGAGCCTTTGCCTTATGATGCGATAGAAGGACTGGAATACATTGATAAAGTGGTGAATGTCGACCAGTCACCGCTTGGGCGTACGCCTCGTTCCAATCCGGCAACTTATACCGGTGTTTTCTCTGATATCCGTAATCTGTTTGTGGGGCTTCCCGAAGCCAAAATACGCGGATACAAGCCGGGACGTTTCTCATTCAATGTTTCGGGAGGACGCTGTGAGGCTTGTGGAGGAAATGGGTATAAAACGATCGAAATGAATTTCCTTCCGGATGTATTTGTTCCGTGTGAGGTTTGTCACGGTAAGCGCTACAACAGAGAAACGCTGGAAGTGCGTTATAAAGGCAAATCTATCGCCGATGTGCTTGATATGACCATCAACCGTGCGGTAGAGTTTTTCGAAAATGTTCCTCAGATACTGAATAAGATAAAGGTTTTGCAGGAAGTCGGACTGGGATATATCAAGCTGGGACAGCTTCTACTACTTTGTCGGGTGGTGAGAGTCAGCGCGTGAAGCTGGCAACAGAACTTTCGAAGCGCGATACGGGTAAAACCGTTTATATTCTGGATGAGCCGACTACCGGTTTGCATTTTGAAGATATACGTGTGCTGATGACGGTTCTGAACAAGCTGGTAGATAAAGGAAATACAGTTATTGTCATCGAACATAACCTGGATGTTATCAAGATGGCAGACTATATTATCGATATGGGTCCAGAAGGAGGTAGAGGTGGAGGACAACTGCTTTCATGCGGGACTCCTGAGGAAGTTGCAAAATCGGATAAGGGATATACGCCCCGGTTTATTAAAGAAGAGTTGGAAAATCAGTAATTAAGCGATAAAAACAATCAGGTTATTATGGCAAAAAGAAAAAAATAGCAAAGACGAATGCGGCACGCTTGCTGGATAAAGATAAGATAAAATATGAACTTGTACCTTATGAAGTTGATGAAAACGATTTGAGTTGTGTACATGTTGCCGCTACCCTGGGTGAGAATATCGAACAGGTTTTCAAGACACTGGTACTTCACGGAGACAAATCGGGTTATTTTGTCTGTGTGATTCCGGGTGAGCATGAAATTGACCTGAAAATGGCTGCGAAGGTTTCGGGAAACAAGAAATGCGACCTTATTCCCTCAAGGAACTGCTTCCGTTGACAGGGTATATTCGGGGAGGATGTTCTCCAATAGGCATGAAAAAACATTTTCCTACGTATATTCATCATACATGCAATGATTTCCCTTATATCTATGTCAGTGCGGGTGTGCGAGGCTTGCAGGTCAAACTGGCTCCCGACGATTTGATAAAGGTCAGCCGTGCCGAAGTCTGCACACTGTTCGGTGAATAGGAACGTGGTGACGTTTTTGTTTGAAACATGGGCGAATTTTGTTCGATTTGTGCTAATATTTTCGTTGTTTTATACCGAAAAGATTGAAAAAACAGGACAATTGCCTGTGTTTTTGCCACTTTTTTATATATTTGCGAAAAATATTAAATTTATTAATCATTAAAATCTTCATTATTTATGTTTAACAAGCATCCTAAAGGTCTGATACCTGCTGCACTTTCTAATATGGGGGAGCGTTTTGGCTACTACATCATGAACGCTGTGCTGGTGTTGTTCCTTTGTTCTAAATTTGGTATAAGTGAGGAAAAAAGTACACTTATCTATTCATTCTTTTATGCAGGTATCTATCTGTTAAGTCTGTAGGGGGTCTGATTGCTGACAGAAAGCAGAATTATAAAGGTACAATCATGGCCGGCTTGTGGTGATGGCTATTGGATATATTGCATTATCTATTCCTATTACTGCTAACGCAGGCAATACATCATGGTTGCTTACACTTACTTGTATTGCATTGTTCTTCATAGCATTTGGTAATGGTCTGTTCAAGGGAAATCTTCAGGCTATCGTAGGCCAGATGTACGATAATCTTGAAGCTGAGGCTGCTACAAAGGGGGAAAAAGAGCTGATCGAAGCTAAGAGCAAGAGAGATTCTGGATTCCAGATCTTTTATGTGTTTATCAATATCGGCGGACTGGTAGCTCCGTTTATTGCTCCTCTGTTGAGAAGCTGGTGGCTGAGTGCACACGATATGGTCTATAATGCGAGTCTTCCTGCTTTGTGTCATGACTATATAGCAAAAGGTGCAGAGGGAATGTCGGCTGAGGCTATGGGTAACTTGAATCAGTTGATGTCACAGTGTGTGGGTGAAACTACCGATATGGCTGCTTCTTGTGCACAGTATTTGCAGATATTTAATGAAGGTATTCATTATTCATTTGTTGCATCTGTTGCAGCAATGCTTATTTCTTTGATTATCTTCTTTGTTACCAAGAGTCAGTTCCCAAATCCGGGAAAGAAAGAAGCCGCTGCTGCTGTTACTTATTCAGCTGAAGAAAAGGCTGCTATGGCGAAGGAAATCAAACAGCGTCTTTACGCATTGTTTGCAGTGCTGGGTGTTGTTATTTTCTTCTGGTTCTCATTCCATC